>SAMEA3663124__coassemble_27_pt1 | contig 62737 bp, 52 predicted proteins | sample SAMEA3663124__metabat2_low_PE_003 | metagenome-assembled genome bin SAMEA3663124 (sample SAMEA3663124) | pig gut metagenome | biome: pig gut; feature: pig-associated habitat; material: faeces | place: Denmark | collected 2012
CAGGTGCTCTGCCAACTGAGCTAGTGAACCATAAAGATTGGCAGGGGTAGAAGGATTCGAACCTTCGGATGACGGAGTCAGAGTCCGTTGCCTTACCGCTTGGCGATACCCCTATCCCTTATATTCAACAAAGGATATCCTTTGGAGAAAACTGGCTCCCCGAGTAGGACTCGAACCTACGACCGATCGGTTAACAGCCGATTGCTCTACCAACTGAGCTATCGAGGAATAGTACGAAAGTAATTATAACGAATAATCATCTAAATTGCAAGTACTATTTTTTAATTTGCCAATAATTTAAATGAACTATATAGAAATCCTGCTTCTAGGCTTCCCCATACTCTCCTTTTAAGACATAGGCATAGAGTCGACGCTTTTGTAAAGCTGCATCATATCCCCAATACACACCTTGCAGTTCTAACTCAAAACCTTCCCACAGGTCGACATATTCTTCTAATATTTCAAAATAGGCAAGAGCCGCTTCCGACCAACGCTCCCCTGGCTGAACACAGATAATACCTGGCGGATATGGCAAAGCCCCTTCCATGGCTACCCGGCCTAGGCAGTCAGATACAGGTACTAACTCGCCGTGTCCTCTTACAAAATGAATATTCGCTTCTTGCGGGCTCATAACATATTGAGGCAAATAATCTTCTTGGAACAAACGCTTCTGCCATAAGCTCACTTGCCGCTTACGATAAAAATCATGCATTTCCTGACAAAGCTGCCTAATCGTATACCCACGGTACCTTTTCATATGGTTTTTATACATACTTGGCAAGACTTCTCGCATAGGCGCATTGGCATCAATTAATTTTTCAAAACGTACTAATTGTGCTAAAAGCATTTCCATCTTAGTCTCAGATTCCGCTGGTGTCATTAAGAAAAGAATGGTATTCAAATCATTTTTTTCAGGAATAATCTGATACTCCCGCAGATAAGTTGCCAAGATAACCGCCGGTATACCAAACTCACTATAACCACCAGTCATAACATCAATGCCAGGCGTTGTTAAATAAAATTTACAAGGATCTACAAAGTATTGATTCTGCCCATAACCTGCAAAGGAATGCCACACCGCATTAGGTTCAAACACAAAATACGCCTTATCTTGCGCAATAGTCTCTGTATCCGCATTTTCCCAAGGCTGGTTATGAACCATAGGCGGCACAAAAGGGCGCACGTAATGACATTCCGTAAGTACTCGTTTACGTGCCTCAATACCTAGTCTAAGGCAGTTGCCCCACAGGGTAATAGCCGCCTCTCCTTCATGCATACGAGCATTTACATCAAGTGCAGCAAACAAAGGGTAAAAAGGCGATGTTGATGCATGCATCATAAAGGCATTATTAAAACGCTTCTGATTCACATAGCGGTCTTGGCCTTTAATATGCTTATCTTTTTTATGAATCTGTGAAGTCTGTGAAAACCCCGCCATCTGTTTATGTACGGATTGCGTTACAAAGATACCCGGATCATCCGGCCCTAAATCTAACAAGAGGGGACTACAATCTTTCATCATAGGAATAAACTGTTCATACCCGACCCAAGCTGAATCAAAGAGTATATAATCACAAAGGTGACCTATCTTACGAACCACTTCCTTAGCATTATAAACCGTACCGTCATAAGTGCCTAGTTCAATAACAGCCAGACGAATTGGCCGTTTGGCGTCTGCCTTTTCCGGCATACGTTCCCGTATACGTTCTCTAATATACCCTTCATCAAAACAAGCTTCCGGAATACCACCTATGGCCCCATAAGGATTACGCTCCGTCTCTAAGTAAATCGGTACAGCCCCGGCCTGCACAAGAGCCCCCATAGAAATAGACTTATGATTATTTCTGTCATACAAGACTAAATCACCTGGTGTTAGTAAGGCATTGAGTACCACCTTATTAGATGACGAAGTTCCGTTAAGAACAAAATAAGTCTTATCTGCATGAAAGACTTCCGCCGCATGTTCTTGTGCTTCCAAAGCGTATCCTTCATGAATCAATAAGTCACCTAACTGCACATCCGCATTACAAAGATCACTGCGAAAAAGAGTTTCCCCATAGAAATCATAAAAAACCCGTCCCGTTGGATGTTTGCGAAAAAATTGGCCTCCTTGATGGCCAGGACAATTAAACTGCGTATTACCTCGATTTACATATTCATCTAACATACGAAAAAAGGGCGGTAAAATACGTTCTTCATACACCTGTACAGCCATCTCAATGCGTTTAATATATAACTCCCGTTCTGTTGGATCAATATCTAACACACCATAAGCAATATGTAATAAATCCGTCGGCGCTATGCGATCAACTCGTGCCAAATCCACATCCAAATCCGAATCTTTTATAATCTGTAGAACTTCTTTTTGCCAAAGACCTTCTGTCTGTACGATAAATAAGGGGATATTAAAAGCCGAAATGACAGGCTCCTTCATCACTTCCTGTTCCCAATCGGTTATGACGACAGCACCTACATCCGTATAATCCGTCCGCTCCGGCCTCACTATATCTCGCTTAGTAATCCGACCAACTAGGGTTTCTGCCGCCTGTGATAAAACAACCTTCATTTGAGCCATGTAACAACCTCCTATAAACCGTTCACTTAAAAGAAACAAAAGTATAGTATAAAAATACCCTAGACAGTTTTATCTGTCTAGGGTTCTTTTTTATTTTTCTAATGCTTCTTCTACATACTTACGCAAGATAGCTAGCTGACTCTTATCAGCCTCTTTCATACCATAGAGCATAATCACATCCTGCGTCGTTAATTGGGTTCGAATCAAAGCCACAAAATCACCAAAAGTAGGATTGCCCTCTATCTCAGCGGCATACTTAGCTGTAAACGTATCATAATCAATCGTCTCTGTATGATAAGCCTTACGAAGGTCGGCCGTAGGCGCTATCTCCTTAGCCCAATAATCAAGGCCCGCCCGTTCCTTCTTAATACCTCTTGGCCATAAGCGATCAATTAAAATACGATACCCTTCATGTACATCTAAGTCATCATAGATACGTTTCCATACTAAGTGTCCCATTGCTTACGCTTCCTCTCTATCGGGTCTATTTATCAAACGCCACCTCTAAAGGCCGACGTTCTGGTGCCCGACGGAATGTATGTGTCGGGTACCCTACTACAATAGCACCACCGATACGTTTGTCGTCGGGTATTTGCAACAATTCCACCAATGGTTCGTAATCTACCTTGCCACAATATTCAGCAAAACCACTCCAGCAAGTCCCAAGTCCTAGAGATGGCGCGAATAATTCTGCATAGGACAAGCAAAAATGAGAGCTTTCTAAGCCACGTTCAAAATTCCGTTTAGGAGCTAAAGCAAAGACAAGCGTAGGGGCTTCATGGAAAAGAGGATCTCTATTATGCGTCTTTTCATACAAGGTAATCGTCCGATAATAAATACGCATTTGTGCATAAAGTTTGCTCATAGATTCCATCCACGTTGTTACATGTTGACGAATCTTAGCAATCATTTCTGGATTTTGAATAACCATATAGGAAACGCCCTGTGTATTGGTAGATGTCGGGGCCATACGGGCTACATTTAATAAACGGGTGATTTCTTCCTTAGACACTTGTTTTTTACTAAACTGCCGTACGGAACGACGAGAACGCAAGAACAATTCGGCCTCTTCTGCCGATAAGGTCTTGTAATCCCTTAAATCTACCTGTTGAACCCGTGGCGTGCCATCATAATCAATAGCTTCTGTTGGGCAGACAGCCACACAGTGTCCACATAAAATACAACCACCCCGTCCTTTTTTAGGACCTTCATCGCCCATGATAAGTAATCCGGTTGGGCATTCTTGAATACAAGCCCCACATCGAACACAACGCTCCGAATCTACCATGAATTCCATCTGTTTATTCCTCCTCATCAACAGTATCTACCGTTGACATATCTTCATAAGACTTCTTATTAAACGTACTCATCATTTTATCAACAAAAATGGCATTTGTCATCGCCCCGCTAACATTTAACATGGTACGCCCCATATCAATAATCGGGTCAATGGCCAGAACTGGCGATATAGATGGGAACAAATTACTCATACCCATCCCCGATAAAGACACGGATGCAGACATGGTTGCTGTCCCTGGAATTCCTGCAATGCCAAGAGAACCTAAGGCAATGACGATAACACTCATAATGTACATGGTCACATCCATCTGGACACCAGATACATTGGCTATATAGACAATACATAAAGCAGGGAACACACCAGCACAGCCCTGCATGCCTGCTGTTGTGCCGAAGCTGGCCACCGTATTGGCCGTTGTGGACGTAACCCCTAACTTATTCGTTAACGTTTCAATTGTTAACGGCAAAACGCCCATACTGGATCGAGACGTAAAAGCTAATAGCAAAGGCGCCTTTGCCTTACGGAAGTAAATCCAAGGATTGGCTCCTACCAACGTCAACAAAATAGACTGAATAATCAGCATGATAATAATGCCTACATAGATAAGCAAGATAAAGAGCCCCATATCAATAATGGCTTGGAATCCTTTTTGTGCTAAGGTAGTTGCCAATAGAGCCAACACGCCGTAAGGCATAAGGCCAATAACAAAATCAGCCATCCAAGAGATAATTAAATGAGATTCATCAAAAAGCTTGGTCACAATGTCTAACGTGTCTTTACCTGTCGATTTAATGGCCCGTGCAATAGCGCCAATAATAAAGGCAAAGACAACTACGGCAATGACATTTGTCGAAGACATAGCCTGTACTGGATTCTTTGGAATCAAATTTAACAAAGTATCTACAACCGGTTTAACGTCACGCATCTTAGAGGTACCTTCAGCAACAGCCGCTCCACCTTGTCCTAAATGAGCAACAGAACCTAAGACTAAGCCAACAATAGCTGCCACAGCCACCATGCCTAAGGCAACTAAAACCGTTGCCGATACAAGCTTGCGAAGGTCAGCTGCGCTCTTCATATGAAGAACTACATGGCCAATAGAGATAAATACTAGGGGAATAACTAGCATTAAAATCAAATCAATAAAACCAGTCCCCACTAAAGAGAACCATTTTGTACTTTCTTTTATGAAAGTCACACTCATTGGGTTATTAGGAAATCCCGCAATAATCTGCACGGAAAAACCTAACACCGCACCTAATACAGTCCCGATAATGACCCGTTTACCAAACGAAATACCCGCGCGTTGTAATACATACATAAAACCTAATAACATTAGGAATAATATCAACACGCCAATAGTTATTGGACTACTAATCATTAGAAACTGCTGAAAAAACGGTATAGCCATTTTACTCACACTTTCTTTTTTAACAAAATATAACTCTAGCTATTATAACACAATATGAAAACTAAAAGAGTACATAAGCAAAAGTAATAGACTACCTCTGCCTTATGTACCCTCTATATACCACTATGAAATTACTTTAATCAACTAAAATGAATGTGACATTAATCGGCCCATGTACCCCAACAACACGAACCAATTCAATATCCGCCGTGTTAGACGGTCCCGAAATATGAACGATATTCGTTGGGAAAGATGACGGATCTTCCTTATAAACTTCAGATAAAGCCGCCATAGACTGGGTCATACGTGGCACAATCGTGTCCGTATGTAAAACCGCAATATGTGTAATTGGTAAGAGCCCGATAGAACGACCACTTTCTTCTGTACTTGGCTGTACAACCGTTGCCGTTTCGGCTATTCCCATAACAGGAAAGGTAATACCGATTTCTGCATCCTGCGACGCATTAATATTGGCGTCACGTCCCTTAGATGCATCCCATTTAATAAAGGTAGCCTTATCAGCTGGCTCTTTAGCAAATAATTCTTCCAAATTGTATTCCCTTACTTCATCACTATTTGGATAAATAACCTTGCCACCACCACGTTTTTCAATTTCGTCTAAAAGGACCTGACCTAACTGGTCCTTTGTCGTTTCAATGTAGTGCGTCCCTACTTTTTCGCACTCCGTCTTAAACATAGCTACCACTTGGTCTTGTGTCAAATCATCATACATATCAGCCTGTGGACCATGACTCATATCAAAAGGGGCCACATAGTCTGGTATAGCTTCTCGCCCTAAGGCCCGAGAAATGCGTCCGATAAAATCGCGTTTTTTTGCTTCGTCCATTAGAATGTCCCTTTCTTTTTATTCTTTTCATACTTAGCATATACATCACGGAATTTATGTAACTTCATTGTACCCATATCCTTGGACTTAATCCAGCCACCAGCAACTGGCAAGACTTTCATCCATTCTGGCATAGCATCATCTTTAGCTACCGCCTTCATACCTACAGCAGCCGCCTTCGTCCCCATATCATATAAGAAGGAGTTGGCAAACATAGTCGCAGCTGTCTTAAAGATTGGTTTTTCAATAGCTGGCCGTACATTGGTATGTTCCGCAATATTTTCTCTATGTTTTAATAGCAATTCATGAATGGGAATCTTAACAGGACAATGTTCCCAACATTCACCGCACAAGGTTGATGCATAAGGAAGGGCACCTGCTTTTTCATAGCCTACCAATAGCGGTGTCAACACAGCCCCCATTGGTCCTGGATAAATTGAACCATACGCATGGCCTGTAATATGACGATATACTGGACAGATATTCATGCAGGCACCGCAGTGAATACAGCGAAGCATAGAATTAAATTCGCCACCCAAGACATTGGTACGACCATTATTCACAATGATAATATGTAGATCTTCTGGACCATCTGCTTCTCCAGGCTTAGCTGGACCTGTAATCAAGGAGAAATAATTTGAAATCTTAGCCCCTACGGAAGAGCGAACTAACAATTCCATCATTACATCCAATGACGCTAAATCAGGCACTAAACGTTCCATCCCCATAACCGCAATCTGAGTACGAGGAATGGAGCTACTCATACGTCCATTACCTTCGTTACTTACAATAGTAATGGAGCCTGTTTCTGCTACACCAAAGTTACAGCCTGTAAAGCCTACATTAGCCGTTAAGAAACGTTTACGAATGAACTTACGTACAAAACGTGTCATTTCTTCTGGATTTTCTGTGCCTTCATAACCTAGCTTATCATGGAAGACTTCCCGAATCTTAGACCGTTCCAAATGAAGGGCTGGCACAACAATGTGAGACGGCGGATTCCAGTCATCTGTCTGTAAGATAAATTCAGCCAAGTCTGTTTCATTAACATTGATACCCGCTTTAATTAATTCTTCATTAAGGCTGATTTCTTCTGTTAACAGGCTCTTAGACTTAACAATCATCTTTGCTTCTTTTTGTCGAAGCACTTCTAAGGCATAGTCTGTCGCTTCTTTATCAGAATTAGCAAAGAATACATGCGCCCCTGCCTTTTCTGCATTTTCTGCAAACATATTCAAATAGTAATCCAAGTTGCGTAAGGTATGGTCACGCAAGGCTGCCGCTTCTGTACGAAACTCTTCCCATTCCGGCACTTGCTCTACTAAGGCTTTTCGTTTTGTATAAAACACATCCTGTGCTTTTTGAATGGCTTTTACCTTAAACTGATTGGCCATTACATCCTTAACCCGTGTATGGAACGGACGTTCATCATATAAAATACTCATGGTCTCCTCCTAACAGCGCGGACTTACCGGCAATTTAAAAGCTCAGCAATATGCATAACCTTAATACGGCGATCAATTTCACCAGTCTTATATAAACGATCTAACATACCTTCAATACTCATAAGGCAAGCTTGGTCAGCACCAGCGACTACATTAGCACCCGTAGCCGCAATATTTAAGGCTTTTTCTTTTGTCATAGCTGCCGAAATATCTGGATTCTTAATGGAGAACGTACCACCAAAGCCACAACACCGATCCATACGATCTAACTTGCGATAATCAAGACCACGAATATTCGTCAATAACTTAAAAGGCTGTTCCTTAATGCCCAATAAACGCGTTACATGGCAAGACGTATGATACGTTACGGAGTCATTAAACGTAGCGCCTACATCCGTTACGCCAAGCACGTCTACAATGAACTCTGTAAATTCATAAATCTTAGCCGACAAATTATTAGCCCGTGCTAGCCAAGCTGGTTCATCCTTTAAAATATCCTTGTACTCATCCTTCATAGCAAAAGCACAAGACCCAGACATACTAACTACATAATCCGCGTCTTCGAAACATTCAATCGTATTCTTCATAGCATCTTTCGCCGTAGCCGCATAGCCAGAATTACTAAACATCTGACCACAACAAACCTGCTTCTTAGGTACAACGACGTCACACCCTAAATGCTCAAGTACCTGTACCCCTGCCATGCCAACATGTGGGTAAAACATATCAATCAAACATTGCGTGAAAAAATGAACTTTCATTCAATTCGCCTCAACTTTCTTGCAACCACAATTCAAGTTGTATATCTATCCATATAGACTTGTATAAAATAAATAAATAGCCAACGTGCATCGATAAATCGCCTTTTCAAAAGGGTTTTATCGACCTTTATTACACATTATATATAATACGCGACACAAGACCAAGCCTTTTGCGATATTAGCAACATGCGCAATATTTTCATGAATAATATGCACTAAATACATGCAATTAACCTACACCTTTTATCCATCTTTAGCACTATGTCATGAAGTACTTTTCCCTTCCCCCATAACACGAATGCACGCCACCAAACTCTATACATAGCTCCCAAGTTATTTTCCTCTTGGCTCAATGTTACGAAGCGCCTGATGTCTCTTCAAAACGCAACGTGCCCTTAGGGTAACTTGCGAGCGAAGCGAAGGACGCAGTTTTTGAAGACCATCAGGTACTTCCGTCCTCTGCATTTACAACTTTACCCTTATGTCACAAAGCACCCTATACTTCTCGTAGAGAGCCTTCGCCGTAGGTGACCAGCTCTCGAGAGAACGTATAGGGGGCTTCCATACTCCTCGACACAAGCAAAAGCATATAGAGTATTACATGCATTCGTGCTATAATATAACCCAAATGCAAGCATTTATAGAAAGGAGCCTTGATTCCATGAAATCAACTCAATTACGAATAGCTATTGCCGCCTTTCTTGCGGCTTCCTCAACAACTTTATTCTTTAATCCCGCTCAAGCAGCGACACCTATCAATTCATCCATTGTAAGTACTAATAAAGCTGCTGCACCAACAGCTACAACAGCAAGTGCTTCTACAGCCAGTGCAAAGACAACAACAAAAACAGATGCCAGCACAACCAGCACCGCTACGACAGCAAAAGCAAGCACCGCCTCAACAACGGCTACAAACAGCAGTGCTTCCACAGCCAGCACCCCTGTCAGCACAGCAAGTAAAAATACAACTACAACAGCTAAATCGGATACAAAAGCTAGTAGTAAAGAGGCAACAACCAAAGCAACTGATGGTCCTTTCTCCGATATTGCCAAACATTGGGCCAAAGAAGCCATTCTAGCCATGTACAATGACCACTTTATCTCCGGCTTCCCTGACGGCACCTTCCGCCCTAACGCAACCATTTCACGAGCTCAAATTGCCTCTATTTATAACAATATCTTAACGGCAACCAACCACTTGCCAAAAGACAAGAAAACTGTAACCTATACAGATGTACCAACCGATAACTGGGCTTACGACGCAGTAGAACATGTATCTGAAGCCGGTATTATGAAAGCAGAAAGTGCAAGAGCCTTCAATCCATCTAGCACTATGACTCGCCAGTCTTTTGCTATCACAGCCGCTCACTTTGCTGATTACCTAGGCATTAAAAATGATAACAGCAAAAAAGCCATTCAATTTGCTGACAGCAACGAATTATCTAGTGCAGGCAAGTCCGCTGTAACCCAACTCGCCCAAGAAGGCTTTATCAATGCAGGCTCCGACGTTCTCTTCCGTCCACAAGATACTATTACACGGGCCGAAGCAGCAGCTATCCTTTATCGTATTTATACCCACACAACGGTAGCTCCTATCGTAACGCCAACAGTAACCGCTTCTAACTCAAATGCGCAAACAACAACCACTGTATCGACTATTGCTCCAACTAATTTACAGCCAGTAACGCAGGCCAGTGCTCAATCGGCCTTGGAAGACGCTGTCTTTACTGAATTAGACAAATTATATAAAACACCAGGCAACTTCCAAAACCACGGTGTTATGTACTGGAAGGACAATATCTTATACGTAGCCGTAAAAAGCGCTGCCGACATGGATACCTTAGAAAAAGCTTTCACGGCTTCCTCTAATAAGGCCTTAACCCAGTCTGTTGTATTGGAATCCACAAAATACAGCCAAGTTGAATACGATAAAATTGCCGCTAACTTTGCAAGCTTCTATGCTAGCAAACAACCAAACGGCAAGATTATTGCTTCTTACCCAGATGTGCCTCACAATCAATTAATCGTTAATGTAACCGAATCTTATCCTTACATGCAGGATTCCGTAGCCAGTGCCTTCGGCAGCAAGATTCATTACTTTGTTATTTCTACACCAGACGCACAATCCACAACAAACACAAATAAATAATCACTACATACAATGAGGTGTCTTTTATGCATTTTCTTTCCCTTTGTCGGAAACAGCCCATATGGACCTTAGGTATTGGCTTTTTCCTTTTTTACATACTAAACACTTGGAACTTACCTATTACTGACCCAGTTGAATCCAATTATGCCTTAACGGCTATGGAAATGCTCAACCGCGGTCAATGGCTGTCCCCTTTTATCTATGGTCAGCCTTGGTTTGATAAGCCAATTCTCACCTATTGGGTTCTCATGCTGTCTTTTAAATGCTTCGGCTTTTCTAATTGGGCCGCCCGCTTACCTTTTAGCATCACCGCTGTCGGCTCTATTCTCCTCATGTATTATAGTGCGATTCGAATTACGGCTAACAAAAAGTTAGCCGTAATTCTTGCTATTATGACAGGAACTTCTTTAGAATTTTGGTATATTAGCCATGCTATTTTAACTGACGGCCTCTTATTTTTCTTTTCCCTAGGTATTTTTACATTTGCCTATCTAGCCTTTCAAAACCACGATAAAACAGCTATCAGCAAAGCCTATGTCTGTGCTGCCCTAGCCGTTCTTACCAAAGGGCCTGTAGGCATCGTTCTTCCTGGGATTATCCTTATTGTCTTTTTACTTATTCGTAAAAATAAGTCTACCCGCGACTGGAAATTACTCTTTGACCCGCGGAGCATGGCCTACTTTCTAATCATTGCCTTACCTTGGTACGCTAGCATGTATACAACCTACGGTCAGGCCTTTATTGACGGCTTCCTTGGGCTCCACAATTATATTCGAGCCACCATTCCCGAACACCCCAACCAAAACTGGTGGTTCCTCTATCTTATTGAGTGGCCTCTATCTACTCTACCTTGGACAGGGCTGACTATCTATGAATTAATTTATGGAAAACGAAGTGACTGGCAGCGCTACCTCCTAACCTGGGGCCTTCTTGTCTACGGTTTCTATACATTAATGGCCACCAAGTATATAACCTACACCTTTATTGGTATCATTCCCTTCCTCTTCTTGAGTGCCCAAGGTTTAGTAACCTTGCAAAAGCGCTTAAAAAGCAATCACCAAATCCACAGTGGTCTTTGGTGCTCTTTACCAGTCATCCTATTAATAGGGCTCGTAGCTGGCGCCTTATGGTGGGTGCCACAAGAAACGGATCATATACTTTTACTCCTTGGCAGCCTGATTTCTTTAGCTCTCGCCGTCTTTGCTTGGACTCGCAAGAATCCTATGACCTTATTCGCTAGTATTAGTGCATCAGCTATCTGCTTTTTCTTAACCTTAACCTTTGCCCTAACGCCTATTATTAGTGCCTCATCAGGTCAAGCCCTATGGCAGGCCACCCCTAATAAAAACCGAGCTATTCTCTATTATTTTGAAGGCTATCGCACCTCTCTTTCGTATTACAGTGGCCAACCAATGTATGAACTAAGTACAGAACCAGAAACCTTTACTAACGTATGGGATAAGGGTAAAAATATTATGCCCTTCTCCACCTTAAATCGACCTCTCAATCAATTAAAAGTAGGGCAATACGTCGTCATCTATGTCGACGCTAAACACGCAAAAGCCTTTAAAGCCAGTGCCATTTATGACAAGATGAAAGCCCTTACGACCATTAATGAAGTTACCATTTATATTCCTAAGATTTCCCCTCAAACAAAAAAAGATGCCAGCCTTAAAGGCTAGCATCTTTTTTTTATAGGCTTTATACTACTAATATACACACTATGGCGTATACAGTAGCTTCTCCTATTACGAAATCTACAGACGCAAGAATTCTAAAACTCGTGCAAGAATTCTAAAACTCGTGTATATTTATATACTTATCCGTTCTATATAAAGGATGTGTCTCTTATGTTAGTAAGCAAATCTACTCTTTCCCTATTAACCCTTATGGCCTTAACCACTAGTGCTTTAACTGGCAATACAGCATGGGCTCAATCAGATAACACATTACCACTTACACAAATCAATACTGTCCAAGAGTCAAATATAGCTTCAACGGGCACTAGCTCCATTCCTCATGTAGTTACACGAACAACTACAGCGCAAAAAACATTATCTGATGGTCTTGTACCCAATGCTATAGCTCTTAGTCAAACACCTATGCCTACACCAGTAACAGCCAATGCTCCAGTAGCAACGGAAGCAAGCGTTTCAACAACTACTAATGACAATAACAACCTAGCTTCTACACTAAACACTACTCATCATTTAGTTCGGCTCATAAAAGATGGTGCCAATACCAAAGACAGCATTAATACCAGTAATAGTGCATCAGCCTTAACAACGACTAGCAATAATCAAGAAAACACACTATTACCAGCTAACACAAAACCTGGCCTATCTACAGATATTCTTTCTAATGCCAGAAAATACGTTTTCTCCGATGTACCAGCTAACTATTGGGCTAGCAAGGCGATTACAGCCGTTACCCAAGCAGGCATTATGAGCGGCTACCAGGATGGCACCTTCCATCCAGATGCTTACTTAACTCGCGAACAGGCAGCCTCTTTGTTTAGTACCTTAGCTGGTGACACGCCAACAGTCGTCTTATCCAATCGATTTAAGGACATTACATCTGACCGCTGGTCCTCTATTGCTATCGCTTCGGCTTCTGAAAAAAATATTATGAGTGGTTACGGGGATAATACTTTCAAACCAGAAAAATATATGTCCCGCCAAGAATTCGCCGTGGTGGCCGACAACTACTTACATTATCTAGGTTATAACACACTAGACCCAACCGATTTAGACGGCATTCATTATGGTGACCAAAAATACATTGCCAGCTGGGCACAACAACCTGTACGTGAACTTGCTTATTTAGGTTTTGTTAACTACACCCGTAATGGCCTGTTTAATCCTGAAAAATACATTACCCGTGCAGAAGCCGCTGAAATCACCTACAAACTAACACAAGGACCAACTGCCCAAGCTTTTAAAATCGAATTACTCCACCAAGAAACAGAACGTAAAATCGAAGCCTTAATTACCAAAACCTTTGGTGCAAACTTTGACTTCCGCACACATGGTATTATGTTCTGGAAAACGGATACACAATTAACGGTTGGCTTAAAAGCTGAAGACCAAGTAAAACAATTAGGATCCGCTTTATCCTTCTTAAAAGATAAAGAACTCTTAAATACAGTTCGCATCACCCAAGCACCTGCAACCGAAGCCGTTCTTGATGCCTTACAAACGGAAGCGGCTTATTATTACAATCAGCAAGAACCAAAAGGCTCTGTCTTATCTGTCCGTCCTAACGAAGCTATTAACGGACTCATTATGACCGTCGATACGCTATCTATGCAAACAAAAGAAGCCTTTGCTAAGCACTTTGGTAGTAAAGTGCAGCTAGAATTGGCTCCAGTTAATGGGGTAATGGGACGCTAAGAGGCGTTTTCCTCAGAGCTATTACCGGTTTAGTAAATTTATATAGCACGTATATCCCTTGCGAGCAGTCCTCCGTTAATAGAAAGAAAACAAATGAGGACCACATACTCCATTCGACAGCTGATCACCTTCGGCAAAGGCTGCTCATAGAGTATGTGGTCCTCATCTTATCTTATATAGTTATACGAAAGGGCTCTTTAACGAGATATACGAACCCCTTCTTTTCTTACTATTTGCTGTTTCTCTAACAGGTAAAGACTCCTTGCAGGATTATAGCTCTTAGCTCAAGTAAAAAAAGAAACGTATATTCTTTCCTCATGAACTGGTGCTATTGTAAAGCTCTTTAACGGGATATATACCCTCTTTTTTATACTTTTAATCTTAACTACCAAACCCGGTAAAGGCTCCTTGCGGAATATAGCTCTTTACTCGAATAGAAAGAATGAAGAGTATATTTCTCGCGTTTAAGCTGCTATTAGCGTAAGTCCCTAAGACCTTTTAACGCACTATGTAAATCCTTTATAAATATAAAAACCTCGGCTTACGCCGAGGCTTTTATATTTGAGAAAAAAGAGAGAGAGAACATTTGAATCAACTCAAATGTTATGGGGCTTTTGGGGGTGCCCCTGATGAGATAAGTGTGAGTATCTCATCACGAGTAATAGTATAGCAAATAGTAAGGTAAAAGTAAACTGTTTTTCACGGTAAGCACAATTTTTTGTATACAAAATACGAGTCTATCTTCTTCTATCCTATCTTCTTCTATCCTATCTTCTTCTATCTACTTCTACTACCTCAAGAAGCTCGCCACAAAAGACTCACCTATTTTTTAAGACTTTCCTAAAAAATTGTTCCTCTTAAAATCCCGTATAATGCCAATACCCTACTTTACTATTATGTTGATTTCCTTGCGGATAGCAACTGTATCAATAGCTCTTCAAATCCCATGTAATACCTATTTACCCTACTTGGTCCGTCCAGCCAGTTCACCGTGAGCCCTCTTATACACAAAGGCATTACGAATGTGATAGCGCATGGCTTTTTCTGCCGCATCGCCATCATGATTTTGCAAGGCATAGAGAATCTGCTTATGTTCTTCGTCGCACTTCACCATACGCTGCTTATCCATTGAACTTATATACATGTCACGATTAACCATTTCTGTAAAGGAAGATAAATAATCAACGATACGTTCATTACCAGACAAGAGCATAATAGACGAATGAAAGTGATTATTGGCTGCCACCCGCGTTTCTACATCCGTCGATTGCACACAAGTCTGATAAGCTTCAGCCACTTCTCTAAGTTGTTCATCACTGGCCACTTCCGCACATAGTCGTGCACCCAACCCTTCCATAACTTCTCGGCACTGGTACATGGATACGATTTCTTCTGGTGAATAGCCTTTTACGGTAACCCCCTTCCATGGTTTTATGACCACTAGATTATCCTTAGCCAGTTTGCGGAAAGCCTCCCGTACAGGCGTCGGACTAACCTGTAGCTCTTCGGCAATGCGCACTTCATTAAGTTTAACACCAGGCTCTAAAGTGCCTGTTAAGATACCCTTCTTCAAAGTCATATAGACCTGCTCACTTAGGGGCAACCGCTCAATAGATATACTCCCCAGCCCATGATTACTCAATGATTCCATATACATCTCCTACACAACTTCTCTAGGTAATTTGTTGATTTTATAATGACATAAATTAGTAAGTATACTATAATAAATATACTGTAAAAAAGCCGTCAATTCCTGACGGCTTTATCATCGTTATTATACGTCCCGCTGAGTATGACTGTCAAACCTGACAGCCTCCATTCTTACGACGCCTAAAATACTATACAGATAGGAGTGTTACCGTGAGCCGTTGCTTACTCATCATTAACCCCTCCTCTGGTGGAGGCCGTGCTAAACCTCATATTGTAAAAACTGAATGGGAACTAGAAAACCTCTTTGACCATTTAGAAATTCGTTTTACCCATAAGGCGGATGACGCCATGCGCTATGCCGAAGCCGCTGTTCACGACGGTATCGATGCCATCTTCTGTATGGGTGGTGATGGCACTATCAACGAAACCGTGTGCGGTATCGCCCGTGCTGGCGGCCGCCATGTTAAATTTGGCTTTATCCCCGTTGGCACCTGTAATGATATGTGCCGCGCACTCGGCATTCCTAAGAGCCCTAAAAAAGCCATCAAAATGTTAAAACATGCCAAGCTCCGCCGTATCGATATTGGCCGTTGTAACAACCGCTATTTCTGCAATAATATTGCCGCTGGTATCATTCCCCGTATTTTAGAAGAAGTAACCCCTCGTGAAAAAGAAATTCTAGGCCCTCTAGCCTACTTCTTACGTGGCGGCCAAGCCCTCTTCTCCACTAAGGACTATACCTTCCACATAAAAACAGAAAACGAAGACCTCCACATGCGGTCGCCACTAGTCTTAGCGTTACTGACCAACGTTGTATCTGGCTTTGAACGCTTTATGCCAACGGCCTCCGTTGATGACGGTTACATGCGCATTGTCGTTTTCAAAGAATACTATATTCTTAATGTATTACGCATTATGCCTCTTATTATTAGTGGCAGCATCTACAATTCTGACTTTGTCCGCATCATCAAGTGCCGTAAGGCAGATATCTCCATTGAAGAAAAGGCTGTACTCCCTACTAATATGGACGGCAACGAAGGACCTGAACTTCCTGTAAGTCTCGAAGTCCTACCTCAATACTTACAGGTCTATGTGCCTAATAGAGATGCTAATAAAGATAAAAATCAGAACCAAAAAACAGCTTTAGAAAAATAACATACTCAATGTAAAAGACCTATTCTTACAAGGCAGCTAGTATCAAAGCTAGCCTTCCTAGAATAGGTCTTTATCTATTAAAATCCATGACTATCTAACCACTGTGATATAACGCTGGCTGGCGATTTATGTTCCACTTCCACTTAGTAGTTCATAGCAATCATGTCATTTTCTTTTATTTTACCTGTTAATGATTCCAAGGCTTGCCGCAACTCTGGATGCCTAGCCAAGACTCGTTCACTAACAACCGTTCCCGCCTCATAAGATGGATAGAAATGCTTGTCATCCACTAAAACAGTAATTGGTGCCGTTTTGATTTGTCCATCAGTAGTAAAGACAGTCATCGCATCAATCTTACCATTCCTAATAGCCGTATATTTTAGACCATTATCCATATCAAGAGTCTGTCCAAAACGAAAAGGATAAGTGCTAATTAAGCCTGGATAACCATCTGGGCGCCCAAAAAAGTCATACTCCGCCCCAAAGCGTAATTGTGGCGATATCCGTGCCAAATCACTATATGTATGCAAATGATATCGTTCAGCTAAGTCCTTACGAACAGCTAAACCATACGTATCGTTAAATCCATACATACCTACCCAAGTAAGGCCATACTTCGAGTGATAAAGAGACTGCAACTCATTAAACTTCTCCTTTTTATAAGGATCTTTACGCCCCAAAACGACCTGCCAAGCCGTCCCCGTATACTCTGGATATAAATCATATTCTCCACTTACCATACCAGGCTGAATATTCGATGTGCCACCGCCAATGCCATTATAAAGTTCTACATGCAGATGTGTCTTCCGTTCAATAACCTGTTTTAGCAATTCACCTAAAAGATAGCCTTCTGTCGTTGGTTTCGATGCCACTCGAATCGTATGATACGATACATACTGCTGATACCCATAAGAAAGTCCCCCGCCTAGTAAAACTAAGCTAAGAAAAAGAGCACCGCATTTCGTCTGATTCTTATATATATAATTAATGCTTTTATCCAACCAGAAGCTCAATCGTGTGCACCCATGTTTTTCAACAAGGACTATCCGCAACAAAGCAAGTAAACGGTCTACAAGAATAGCTAAAAAGGCTACTAGAATACTGCCTGTAACTGTCATCGGCATATCATGCAAGGTAATGCCTCTATAAATAGCCACACCTAGCCCACCAGCACCAACAAAGGAGGCAATAGCTGTCAAAGCTATTGTCATAACTGCCATGGTCTGCAACCCTGTTAAAATCTCTGGCAAGGCCAAAGGGCCTTGAATTAAGAAAAGCGTTTGCCATCTAGATAAGCCAAGAGCTTGTGCCCCTTCAACCTCCTCTTTGCGAACGTGTTGAAGGCCTTCATAGGTACTGCGTACAATAGGCAATAACCCATAAACAACAAGCGCAATAATAGCCGTCGTATCACCTACACCGGTAAAAGGTAGTAAAAAGCCTAAAAAAGCAATCGATGGAATCGTATAAGCTATATTTACAAAGGTTATAACACCATTAGCTATCTGTCTATTAGCTTGCAAGACTATCCCCAGCCCAAGGCCTACTATGAGAGAGCAAGCAATGGCCGTTCCAGAGAGAAAGATATGCGCCAAAAAAAGTTGTCCATAAAATCCTACATCCATTAGTCAATCTTACGCTTTGGATTCATAATATTCATCGGGTCAATAAGAGATTTAATCTGATGCTGTAACATATCTAGGTCATCGCCTAATTCTTCATTATTCCATAATCCTTTTAACATGCCTGTTGCATGTTCTCCACTAATCGTACCGCCAACTTCCAAAGCTTTACGGAATAATTTTTGAATGATTTCTACTACGGCCTGTGGCGTTTCTTTTTCTTCCTTAGGCCACAAAATGGTCGGATGAACATTGCCGTCACCAGCATGGCCAGCTACATAAATCTTATAACCATATTCCTTTTCTAATTGGCGAATATAAGCGACCATAGTCGGTAACTGAGATAAAGGTACACACATATCTTCCATAACATGATTTCCGCCTAAAGCGTAAACGGCTAACAAGTAATCACGGCGCATCTGGAGTAACCGTTCCTGTTCCTTTTCTTCCTTGGCTAGTGTTACATCGCTAGCTTCATATTCTTGTAATATAGCTTGTAAGGCTGCCTGTGTCTTGTCCGTGACAACATCAATTTTAAAAATCAACATAGCCCCAGCTCCTTTTTGCTTATAATCCGTATGGTTATAAATATCAAGAGCTTCAATCGAATTCGCATCTAAGGCCTCTAACATGACTGGATATAAACCAGACCGGCGAATCGCTGAAATAGCCTTCGCACAAGTTGGCATGTCTTTAAAGAAGGCCAATCCCATCATAGAATCGCCTAAAGGAATAGGCATAAGCTTAACAGTTACTTCATACACAATACCTAAGGTTCCTTCTGAACCAATGAATAAATGTGTTAAATCATAACCGAAGGCCTGTTTATAGGTTCTATGCCCTAAAGTCACATCTCGCCCATCTGGCAAAATTACTTTAATGCCTAACACATTGTCTCGTGTCGTTCCATATTTAACAGTACTCATACCACCTGCATTTGTTGCCACATTACCACCAATGCGGCTAATCATGCGAGAACCTGGATCCGGCGCGTAAAACAATCCCTGCTTACGTGCTTCCTGATCTAAGGTATTATTAATAACCCCAGGTTCTACAACAGCAATTAGATCATCCTTATTAATCTCTATAATCCGATTCAACCGATTGGTCGACACAATTAAACTATGTGGCTCCCCATCAGCCCCTATAACAAGACTGGAAAAAGAACTTTGCGGAATAACAGGCAAATGAAATTTACGCGCCGTCTGTAAAACCCCTTGAATATCTTCCTTACTTCCTACTTCAATATAGGCTAGCGCTAAAGCACTCGATTCATCTGTTTCATTATGACTAAAAGAATGCCGTTCTAGTGTCTTTTGATCTGTAAAAACCTGTCCATCTTTTACTTGTTCTTTTAAATAAGCAATAATTTCATCATCTGTATAAGCGGGAAATTTTGGCATAGCACTCAACCCTTTCTTTTTTCATAAAACAACTATGTATTAACAAAAAAAGTATTAGCTAATATCTTTCCCATTCATCTTACATCTTTATGCTAACACTAGAAATCAAGTGTTACGGTGATAGATACAACATAAATAAAAAGAAAAGGCCTATTCTTGCAAGGCAGCTAGTAACAAAAGCTGATCTTCCTAGAATAGGTCTTTATCATATTCAATTATATTTTCTAATTGCCCAGCTACTTATGCTTAAGCCATACTACAGGCTTATCTAGCCAGAACAACTAAACTGCCACAAGATAAATATTTAGCAATCTAGTCTTTTTTCAACACCTGCCGCATCCATACATGCGGACAGCCTTCTTCATCAAAGACTTCTTCATCCGTACGGATAAAGCCATTTTTCTTATAAAAATTCTCGACCCGCTGCTGAGCGGCTAGCTCTACCTTAGGCACACCCATAAATTTTAATATATCTAGCACGCTTTCCATCATATAAGACGCTATATAACGGCCACGTGCCTCTTTATCCATAGCAAAACGCCCTATAACATAAGAATCTCTACCTGCATCGAAGAAGAAACGACATGTGCCCAGAGCCTGGTCCCCATCAAAAACAACTACATGAGTCGCCGTCTTATCTACATCATCAAATTCTTCTTCGAAGCCTTGTTCTTCCACGAATACAGCCTGCCGAATAGCTCTTGCTTCCTCTGGCAAGTCTTGAAACAACCGTAATTCCATTCTATCTCTTCCTCATCCTCATATAACCTACTCTTACTGTAAGGTCAAAGCGAATACCTGTCTTATGCCCGTACAGCCTTACGATGTAGTGCCGTAAATAAAGCGCGGCACACAACCAAGGTAACAAGTCCTGCCACTACGGCTTCGCCAATCCCATTAGTTAAGACAACTGACCCTATAACAGCCAATAAGGTATCTTGCGACAAATGTAAAACTGCTGCATAAGGAGCTGCAAAGAATAAGTATATTAAATACATAACGCCTATCGTATTCGTCATAGATCCTAGCACACCTGCTGATACCAAGGCCAGTGATACGTGCTTACCGCTTTTAGCTATCCATTTAAAGACATAGCCTGCTACCACACCAATAGCTATACGAGGCACAATAGCTACAATGAGGCTAGCCCAGTTGGCCGCCTGTCCATTGTCCAAACTATAAAAAGGTGAAAACATAAAAGACATCAATCCTGGCTGCACCGTGGCATGAATAACACTAGTAATACCGAAGAAGAAGCCCAAAATACCACCTACCCGTGGCCCTAAAAGGCAAGCCCCAATAATAACAGGGATATGCATAGTTGTTATACTTAAGCCTGGCAAAGGAATATACCCTAGCGGCGTAAAAGACAGCACCAACATAACAGCCAATAATACGGCTACTTCCACCATGTCTTGTACTTTTCTATTCTGTTTCATTTTTCCTCCTGCTGCCATCTACTCATTAGTATGGCGCCTCGAGTTACCCTAGCTGACCAAGACCTCCCCTTAGAAGCCTTGTTATGTAAGGGTCATACCTTCATCTAGTCCTAATCAGGTTCAATCATTGCCATAACGGTCATTGTTGAGCTTTACTTATTACCTTTTACGATGAAGTTAATAAATCCTCCTTACAAAAAGCCTAATTAACATAGGTAGTATAAAAGATTTACCTGCATTCTGCAAGTATAAATTATCTTACACGACACAGATTCCAGCTATGTCTCCGCAGATTATCACATATATCGCTTTTTTACCTTTACACCTAACTTACCAATCTGATACGACTAATCAAATAGACTTATTTCTTATTTCTTCGTTCCTAATTCTCGTTCAATCTGTGCATAAGCTAACAAGGTAAAGACACCCGTACCACCAAGGATATTACCAATACCTGTAGGAATAAGGAAACGGAAGAAATAATCGCCTACACTCGCCATGCCATGAATGACAGCATAACACATTTCAGCCGAACCAACGACAATATGAGTAAAATCGCCTAGGGCAATAAAATACGTAAAGAAAGCAATCAGGAAGAAGCTAAAACTGCGAGATGAAGGCATCATCCACACAATAGCGGCTATCAAAATCCCCGACGGAATCCCACGAATAAGATTTTCATAAGCTGTAAACTGGGCCACATGTTCCGCTATATGCATCATTTCTACAACAAAGGGTGCATTCATAACCCCTGGCGCACTTAAGAAAAAGGCAGACAAGGTCGTCCCTATCAGATTAGATATAAGCACAATGCCCCACAGACGGCCAAGAGGCTTTAACTTCGTCCACTTAAAAGGCTTAAAGACAGGCACCACCGTTGTAATTGTATTTTCTGTAAAAAGCTGCAAGCGCGACAAAATAACCAACAAGAAACCGGCCGTATAACCAAACTTAGCAATAATCGGTGCCCATGATTCTTTAGGCAGCAAGGCATTCAAAACGGCCATGCAGACAAAGGAGAAGGTAATCAAGATACCGGCCCCAATGCCAGAGAATATCAAGGCCTTGGCTGGGCGCAACAACTCTTCTACGCCATCACGACGAATAATCTCAAAAATCAAATGCGGTGACAAGCGTTCATACTCTTCAACGACCACCCGTTCCTCACAAGAAAGGGACACCGTGTTATAAGCTTGCTTCATTAGCTCTGATTTCGTATCCTTATCAAGGCCAACCTTTTTTAAGTCTTCTTCCTTTACGTCCCACAAGTCCTCTGGCGACACCACTTGATCATTACACTCTAACTTGCGACCTTCTGGTGTCTCAATAATACGACAGGCCTGATCTGTCAATTCGACCTCTCTTTGTTTATTTTCTTTATCTGTGTTCATATATATAACCTCACTACTTACTAGTATCAATTATAAAAGTAAATGCCGCACAACTAAACGTCGTACGGCATTATTATACAGATAATGAGACTAGATTGCAAAAATAATAATTATGTCTCATAACACCGCTATTCCAAAATCTCCCTCCACTAAAGGTCTCTGCTAATTCAACACCTAACTCAGCAAAATCAGCTTCATTTCTACTATTAACACCATATCGAAATAGTCCTTCTTCTATAACCTGCCCCAAACCGCCTTTATTCCCCATGCGCTTCCACATAAGCACGTATCCGCTCCAACCGTTTCCGTGTCGCCGGATGCGTAGCCTGCAAGCTCTTCCACCAACCAAGTTCTTCTTCCCCTTCAGTAATCCACAAAAGGCTATTATGTAACTCAGCCCCAAAGCCAATTTCACAAGCAAAGCGATCCGCTGCATATTCACTTCGGCGATTTAAAACTCGGCTCACAAAAGACACTGGCACACGAACAAACCACTGAAGCACAAATAATTGCAACCGCACCAGCCATACCATAAGCGTAAAGACTAAACCAATAAAGGGAATCATCTGACCCCAGGCCAAAATATTTACGACCATAATATAGAGTCTAAGTACAAAATCCCCCAGACTATCCGACACATAGGTCGCTAGTCCCCAATGCGTGTCATGATGGGTAATGTGTCCCATCTCATGAGCCAAAATGCCCGCAATATTTTGTGCATCAAAGGAATATAAGAGTCCTTCCGTAACAACAATGCTATTAGAGCCTAAGGCAAAGGCATTCAGTGACCGATTACCTCGAGCAATATACCATTGAAAAGGCCGCATATCCACCTGTCCATCATCTTCCAGCATATCAATAGATTGCTGCAAAAAACGGTACTCCTCGTCAGATAGCTTTCTCACACCGGAAGCATAGCGAATAAGCCATTGAGCAGGTGGTAAAAAAGCCAACGAAATATAGGCTACCACTACCCAAGCAGCTATCACTAAGGCTACGTTTATATCTGTATAAGACCAATTTAGCCAGGCAAAAACTTCTTCCAATCGAGGGAGCGGGAATACACCTACAAGGCATTCGGCTAAAAAAAGCATATACGTAATAATGGCTACATTAATAGCAAAGGTAAGCAAAAAGATAATCACAAACTGACTCCTATTTTACAAGTACTATACTTTCACTTTTCAGAACCCTTTTATTATACACGATTCAGCCTCCACTAACGCTACTTGTAATTTGTATAAAAAACGCACCAGCCGGAACTGGTGCGTCTCCTATATAGTTTGACCTGCCGATTCTAATAGGCTTAAGCAGCTGTCTTAGAACATAGCCAATAAATGATGACCTACAATATATGCGGCAATGGACCCGCAAATAGGTGCCACTACAGGTACCCAAGCATAAGCCCAATCACTAGTTCCTTTACCAGCAATTGGTAAAATCTGATGAGCAATACGAGGACCTAGGTCACGAGCTGGATTCATAGCGTATCCAGTTGGCCCGCCAAGAGACAAGCCTAAAGCTACGATAAAGATACCCACTGCATAAGGTGCAAAACCTGGATTAAATGGTCCGTTCTGTTCAACAAACATAGCCCATAAACCAAGAACTAAGAAGAAGGTAGCAATAAATTCGCATAAGAAATTGGCTGCATAGTTGCGAATAGCTGGTGCCGTACAGAAAATTGTTAATTTTGTTTCCTTATCATCCGTTACCTTCCAATGAGGCAAGTAAGCTAACCATACAACAATACCGCCAGCAATACCACCAGCAATTTCAGCTAACGATGTAACGAAGCATTGATTCCACGTATAGACACCTGCCAAGGTCTTACCAATAGTAATTGCTGGATTTAAGTCAGCCTGTGGCGCCCCTAACGCCTTAGCCATGTAAACGCCGGCCATAACGGCAAAGCCCCAGCCAAAAACAATGGATATCCAGCCGCCACCAAAGCCTTTCGATTTCTTTAATCCGCAAGTTGCGCAAACACCGTCCCCAAACACAATCATCACGAGCGTGCCAATGAATTCACCAAGTAGATTTTCCATATTGATCCATCCTTTCAAATGATCAACTGGCAGCGTCCCGGATATAAGATTCTATGCCGACACGTCATCCTGCCTAACCCCTATACTTAACTACGTAAAATAACGTATTACGTAACAACGTATACCTACTTATACCTATATCCCTATACTATTTCAATATTAATCTTCGTCAGACATCCACTGCATAGCTCGTTTGACTGCTTTTTTCCAGCCTTTGTAAAGAAGCTTTGCATCCGCTTCTTCCATTTGTGGTATAAAGCAACGATCTAGCTGCCAAGTCTTTTTAAAGTCATCTATCGACTTCCATACACCAACCGCAAGACCAGCCAAATGAGCGGCTCCTAGAGCCGTAATTTCTGTCAGCTGTGGCCGTTCCACACCACAACGCAACATATCTGACTGGAACTGCATTAATAGATTATTAGCGCAGGCCCCGCCATCAACTTTCAAAGCCTGCAAGGTCGTCCCTGAATCTAATTCCATAGCATCCAAAACACCCTTAGTCTGGTAAGCAATGGATTCCAGTGTAGCCCTTACAATGTGCGCCTTCTTAGTTCCACGAGTAATGCCGATAATCATGCCACGTGCATCCATGTCCCAATACGGAGCACCTAAGCCAACAAAAGCAGGCACAATATACACACCGCCGTTATCTTCTACCTTTTTAGCTAACCATTCCGAATCGGAAGCAGAGTCCACAATACGAAGACCATCACGCAACCACTGAATGGCTGAACCAGCTACAAAAACAGAACCTTCTAAGGCGTATTCCACCTTACCATCCAGGCCCCAAGCAATGGTACTAACCAAGCCTTGTTTGGAATGCTTCCGTTCTGTCCCTGTATTCATCAACAAGAAACAGCCCGTCCCATAGGTATTCTTAGCCATGCCTGGTTCAAAGCAACCTTGACCAAACAAGGCACTTTGCTGGTCCCCTGCCGCACCGGCAATTGGCACCTTAGTCCCTAAAATATCCGGTACCGTTTCTCCGTAAATGCAAGAGGATGGTTTAACTTCTGGCAAGATAGCCTTTGGAATATGAAGCATCTTTAACAAATCATCATCCCATTCTAGGGTATTGATATTAAAGAGCATAGTACGAGACGCGTTAGAATAATCCGTTACATGTACCTTACCACCTGTTAATTTCCAAATAAGCCAGGTGTCAATGGTACCGAATAATAACTCCCCAGCTTCCGCCTGTTTGCGAGAACCTTGTACATGGTCTAAAATCCAACGAATTTTCGTAGCGGAGAAATAAGCATCAATTAAAAGGCCTGTCTTCTCCTGTACGCTATCCGTATAGCCTTGTTTCTTTAAGGCTTCCGCAATGGAAGCAGTCTGGCGAGACTGCCATACAATGGCATTATAAATCGGGCGGCCTGTCTTCTTATTCCACAAAAGACAGGTTTCACGCTGGTTGGTAATCCCAATACCAGCAATATCTCTAGGAGACAAATCTGACTGCTTTAAGGCTTCCTGCATAACGGACTTCATTGTGCTCCAAATTTCATCAGGATCGTGTTCTACCCAGCCTGGTTTAGGAAAAATCTGGGTAAACTCCTGCTGTGCTACGCTGACTACTTTTGAATTTTCATCAAAAATAATCGCCCGGTTTGACGTTGTCCCTGCATCCAGTGCCATAATGTACTTATGTGCCATGTCGACCACTCTTTCTTTTACTTATATACCTATACCTATCCATAGCCTACTTAGCACACGTGTACCTCTGCCTATGGATGAACTAGCCTAACTAAACAACAATTCTATCTACTCATATTTATAATTACGGGCTAATACCATAATCGGATGAATCGCCTCTTTATGCGTGCCATGTTCGATTTGCTGACGACAGGTTGGACAATCACAAATAACGCTGTCCGGCTGGCTTGAAAGAATCCGCTTAAAGAGCTGTTCACCTACCTTCATAGATACGTCATACCGTTCCTTACGGTAGCCATAATTACCACAAATACCGCAGCAACCAGCATCCGCTAATTCCACCGCAACACCAGGCACATGTTTTAAGACCTGAGCCGCTGGAGTTCCGATTCCAGCCGACTTCAAATGGCAAGGCTGATGATACATAAAACGAATGGACTCTTCCTTAAAGTCTGTTTTTAACTGCCCCTTAGCATCTAACATTTCTAAAAATTCAAAGGCATCATATACATTAGACCCAGCCTCTTTCATCTGCTTTTCGCCGTACAGTTCTTCATACTCCTTCCGAAGAGCATAGGAGCAGCTGGTACAACAAGAAACTACAGGAATACCCTCTTGCTTCCAATATAAGAGGCGGTCTACATTAGTATCCACATTCTTCCTTGCTGCATCAAGATAGCCTGTTACAATTAACGGCGACCCACAACAAACAAAGGCCGGATCTACAAGCACTTCATAACCATTATGGTTCATCACCTTCACAAAGGCTTCCCCTATTTCTGGCGTATTGTAATTAATGGAGCAGCCTACATAGAAGACAATCTTTTTATCTGACTTTGGCTGTTTGATAGACTTCATCCGAGATAAAAAGGTCTTATTCGTATAAGCCGGCATCGTCCGTTTACCAGCTAGCCCCATCATACTTAACATCCCCAAGGAGTTAGCCACTTTTATCCCCATATTGGCTAGGCTAGCTCCCATAGGCAGGCCAGTAATCAACTTAGCCAAAGGTTCTGGCCGTGAAATCATCAAATCCCGCATAGGATGTTTATGCGTCCTGTAATAGACCCCTTTCTGCAAAAGGTTAAGGGTCGATACAGATACCCCATTGGGACAACTTCTATCACAGGTCTTACAGTTAGAACATAGTTCTAAGGATCGTTCAATATCTTCTTCCGAAAAATGCATGCGTCCATGAGCTGGTGCCACTAATTTAGGCCCATCATAATCTTGGGTTGCCTCCATAACAGGGCAATTTGACATACAGGATGTACAAGAAATACAAGCGTCCCCCGTATAATAGGTAAGCTCATCTTCAGGTAAGCGTTCACTCATAACTAGGCCTCCTTACCCATTCCCACACTAGCCGCTTTATAGGCGGAAGCAATGGCAATGCCATTACCGGAATGTTCAAAGCAGAAATCAAAACCAGCTAGATTGCGTCCGACAATATACACATTGTCTAAAACAACCTGTCCCTCTTTATTCACCGGTTGTAATAAGTCATTTGTCTCTATACCTGTTTTTGCATACCCTTGCGCCTTACTGCCAAACAATTCTTCATTTGTCCACTGGTCTTCCCCTTTTACGAAGGAAATCGGCAAGTGAAAAATCGGTTCTATTGGCTTTTCAAAATCGCGCATTTCAATACCACCACTGTAAAAACCACCCGTAGCCAAGATAAAACGGTCGGCATAATATCGTCGTTGGTTAGACGCACTGTTGGCAATTACCGATACCGCTTTTGTTCCTTCTATTTCTGAGGCAACCGCCTTGGAGCTTTCCACAATATCAACACCTAACTGGCGCAATTCATCTCGAAAGGCATAACGAAGGCGAATGCCTGGCACAGACGGTGGTAAGCATGTCGTTTCTACCATGGTTGCCTTCATTTCTTGAGAAATCGTCTGATATACTGTATGTCCATGCGAGCCAAAAATAGGTGGCAAGACTAATAGGGTATCTTGATCAAGGTCTTCTAATTGGGAAAGAAAATCCGCATTTCCCTGTGGTGTATCCAAATAGCGGGCCACATCTTGTATGGTTATATCACGACCACCCATAAGCCCTGTATCTATAGGAATAACCCCATAATCCTTATCTGGTCCAAAGGACTTCTTCAAGTTTTCAATCATCACGTCCCCATAAAAGTCTTTTAAACCCTTTATGGCAACGGCTCGAATTTTCTTCTTAGTCAAAGCCTGCTCTGATAAAACCATAGGTAAAGGAGCATAAGCAGTCCGTTTTTTTGTTCCTATAGCCGTTACTACCGGCTGATTTGCTTCCATCGAGCCTATATAGGTTAACTCATGTTGCTTGGTCAATTCTAAAAAGCTTGCTAAGCCCTCTTGCAAAGCCTGTCGGCCAATCTTTTTATAAGGATGGTCAGCTGGCAGATTATCTATTCCCTGCAAGGGATTATTGACCCGTTTATGATTTTCATCAAAGCCTAATATATCTATAGTGCCACTATTAACAGTAAGAGTGCCTTCTCCCCAAGTTAAAAGGGTGACTTTTTTCCCCTGCTTAGCACTTGTATAAGCAGCCATAAGACCAGCTAACCCAGCACCAATGACGAGCACATCTGAACGTATCACTAATCTTCTTCCTCCCCATTGATGTTAAATACCAACTCATACAAGCCTCGTGTCATTTCCGTTTCCTTGAGGCTTCGTCCCATCATAACAGGACGAATCCCCTTCCAACGGCCTTCTAAGAATTGCTTCATCTGCTTAATCGAATCTTTAGCTGCTTCTTCATGACCACAAGACGCAAAAGCACTTGCCGCCCTAAGGGCACAATAGTTAGCCTGACAAGTCCCCATGCCTACACGCGTACGCCGCCGCACATCATTTAAGATATGACTAGTCGATTCCCGAGCAATTTCTTCAAATTCAGCACGCGTTACATTTTCACATTCACAAAGCACTTCGCGCTTTTCTGGATTTTTTTCCATAGCTGCTACAACTCGTTTAAAGCGTTCCGGCCCTAAACGAGTGGCCGCTAAGTCCGTACCAAAGGAAGGGAAAAGTTTATGAGCCTTCTTCTTTTCTTCCCCACTAACCTGTGGAACCAAAGCTTCTTCGGCTGTTCGGCATGGCTGATTATTGCCTAGTTTCTTACATACAAGGTCCGCCATACGTTCCGCCATTAAACGATGGGTGGTAAATTTACCACCTACAATGGTAACCATACCGCTTAATCCGTCTTGACTTTTATGGTCAACGATAGCAAAGCCACGGCTAGCTCCTCGACCTGATGCCCCTCCTGGCGGCATATATAAAGGACGAGAGCCAGCGAAAGCACGCAAAATCCGATAGTCACGAAGATTTTCAAAAGTCTGTTCACCTATGGCAAGGAGCTTTTCCACTTCTTCACGAGACGTGTGCGTATCTTCTGCACTAGGAATGCTCATTGACGTCGTCCCTAGAATGGTAATGGATCCATGCGGCACAAATATATCACCATCACTGGACTTATGAAGACGGTTAACCACATGATTACTAATGCGCTGGTTAAAAGCTAATAGTGTCCCCTTATCTGGCTGCACGCCCACTTCTAAACCAGCCATCTGCGCGATTTCACCAGCCCAGCCACCACCAGCATTGATAAGGATATGACAGGCGATTTCTTCCACTTGTCCCGTCAAGGTATTTTGCACGTGAATACCTGTAACCGTGCCATTGGATACGATAATATCAGATAATTTTGTATAAGTCTTAATACGACCACCATAGCGTTTAGCACTCTCTACACTTTGCCAAGCCAGGCGAAAACCATCTATAGCGGCATCTGGTACTAGATAAGCCGACACAACATGCTTAGACAAACGTGGTTCGATACGGAAGGCTTCCTCTAAGCTAATGTCCTGTGCATCAATACCACTCGCCTGACAACCAGCAACCCAATCCGCTTCATAGGCTGGATCATCGCTATCTAGTCGAACAAACAAGCCTCCACAAGGTTCTACGCAAGACTGGCCAATCTTTCTTAGAATCTTATTTTCTTCAATACATTCTTTAGCCGCTTCTTGGTCCTTCACGGCATATCGGCCACCACTATGTAAGAGCCCATGATAGCGCGAGCTGGCCCCATTAATTAAATCTTTTTTTTCAATAAGCAGTGTATCTACACCTCGCATGGACAAATCACGCAAGATACCTAGACCAGTGGCTCCGCCACCGACTACTACAACTGTCGCTTTCTCCATATCTTTACTTGTCGACCCCCACATCGGTCATCTAGTAACAACCTACTATTCTATCTTTTCACCTTATCTCTGCCACTTAAGCAGCGACAATAAAGCCTATATAAAAAGTATACGCTGTACCATATACAGCATACACAACTTATTTATTATAGCATTAAAATAAGGTCTTAAAAACAATATGTTATAACCTATTCACAAAAAGTATATAGCTTTCTTCTTACTCCGTCCCTATTCCTTTTAGTCACACGCCGTTCTGCATCAGCGTAATTCTGTCTATTCTGATTGTATTAAGTACCTAGACCTTCAATTTACCGTCCCTTTTATAGGGCTCACACTTTCCTAACTAACAACTTTCTAGTCAATAAACACGAAGCCTCACATACCACCTACCTACGGTGCATACTTAGTAGCGCTCATGCCACTACCCCACACCGCATCACATACCACCTGCCTACGGTGCACATCCTAAAAAAGTAAAAAAAAAGGACATGCCTATACATGTCCCTCGTTTATTATATGAAAAGCAATACCCCACCAATGGCAGGTGTTACAACCATGATAAATTTTAATATATTCTGCGGTGCCCGCCGCGTAAACTTAGCCCCAATATAGGCACCAACGACAAGACCGACAACAACTTCGGCTAAGAGCCAAAACTGCAAGGCCCCTTCAATAAAGTACCCAACGCCACCAGCAATAGCAATCGGAAAAATAACTAACATAGTCGTTCCTACAGCTATATATAACGGCAGGCCAAAAGCAATAAGCAAAACGACCTGAATAAAAGGTGTCGATCCAATACCAAACGTACCTGACAAAAGGCCAACGAACAAGCCAAAAATTAGACACTTGCCCCAAAAAGCGAGGCCTGTCAGCTTTTGCTTACGCGCCTTCTTCCATAAAGGACTATTAGGGCAATAAACCCGATAAGCAATAATAACTGCCGACAAAATCAACATAAAACCAGTCAAATAGTGAAGCTTAGATCCCGGTATCAAAACAGCTATCTTAGTTCCGAGGAAGGCTCCAATCATACCAAATACGCCTAGGCAAAGGCCCATCCGCACATTAACATTACCTTCCCTAAAATGGCTGACTGCCCCCGATATGGTCGTAAAGGTCATTGCCGCTAATGACGTACCCAAAGCCAAATGAATAGGAATACCAAATCCTAATGTCAAGACCGCAATAACTAACCCTGCACCACCGGCCCCAACAAAACCTAATACTACCCCCATACCAAACAAGGCGGCTAAAATTTCTAGTCCTAATACCAAGCTCATACAACAACACCCTCGTACAATTTACATCTATCCCTTATATAGCATTTATATTCCTATTGTATCATAAGCAAAGCTGCCTTCTACCCTTTCACAGGTAGCTTAATGCCTTTTACGTATATATTTTTCCTATAGTCTTTATAAAAAACTTCACTATATGGATTTATTTTTCTCTGCGCCCGCCACCCCAACCACATCATTACATTCAAATAATTCAAAAGACTCATTCAGAATAAACTTGCACTAATTGCATAACTTTCTGTTATTTTTACCGTTGAAAAAACTGAAAAAGTGATTATACTATAAGTGTAATTTTTAGGCTAATAGCAAGAAACGAATCTGCATTCGCACTCTACTTAATTCCTCACTGATAGTACTAAATAAAAAGGAGATTTTACTATGAAAACGATTCAATTACCTTTTGCTCGCACTCACCTAGCTTTGCAGGTACCTGATACTAACCTCAAAGCCGTTCTCGAATCTCATGCAGCTGCTTATAAGGCAACCGCATCTGAACAAGAACTCGTTGAACAAGCCTTAGACAATCCTATTGGCAGTCCCAAATTAGAAGAACTCGTCAAAGGCAAAAAGAGCATGGTCATCATCACCAGTGACCATACCCGCCCTGTACCGAGCAAGGTAACCATGCCTATCTTGCTTCGCCGTATTCGCCAGGCCAATCCTGACATCGATATTACTATTTTATTAGCTACTGGTTTCCATCGCCCAACCACTAAAGAAGAAATGATTGATAAATTTGGTAAAGACATTGCTGAAAACGAACACATTGTCTGCCACATCTCCTCCGATATGTCTCAAATGAAGAAGATTGGCGTTCTTCCTTCTGGCGGTGACTGCATCATCAACAAATTAGCTGCTGATGCTGAACTCCTAATTGCTGAAGGTTTCATTGAACCTCATTTTTTTGCAGGCTTCTCCGGTGGCCGCAAGAGTATCCTTCCTGGTATTGCTTCTGAAGTCACCGTTATGGCTAACCACTGCAGTGAATTCATCTCTGACCCGCATGCCCGTACTGGCATTCTAGAAGGTAACCCTATTCACAAAGACATGCTTTATGCAGCTAAAACAGCCAACCTAGCCTTCATCCTAAACGTTGTTATCGACGCCCAAAAACACATTATCAACGCTTTCGCTGGCGACCGTGAAAAAGCACATGAAAAAGGCTGTGAATTTGTTAACTCCCTAGCTCATGTAAGCCCTGTTCCAGCCGACATCGTCGTTACCAGCAATGGTGGCTACCCACTAGACCAAAATGTCTACCAAGCCGTTAAGGGGATGACAGCAGCCGAAGCCACTTGTAAAAAAGGTGGTGTCATTGTTATTGCCGCTGCCTGCAACGATGGGGCTGGCGGAGACTCCTTCTACCAAAACCTAAAAGATACACCGACCCCTCGTGATCTTCTTGACCGCATTGCTAAAGTACCTCGTAACGAAACCATTGCCGACCAATGGGAAATGCAAATTTTGGCTCGTATCCTCGATGCCTTTACCGTCATTGTCGTTAGTGACCAATGCGATCCTAAGCTCATTACAGACATGCACATGAAACATGCTAAAACAATTGAAGAAGGCATGCAAATGGCCTTTGAACTTAAAGGCAAAGATGCTAGCGTCACAGTTATCCCTGACGGCGTCAGCGTCATCGTCCGGTAAATAAAAAAAACACCGCAAAAGGGCGGGACCTCATACGATGTCCCGCCCTTTCCTTTTAAACATAAGCTTCTTATAGTCATGTGCTTCCGTACCCCGTCCCCAAGAAAACGTTCCTATCCCTTGAACAAAAGCACACGCTTATAAGAGGCCGCCGTGTCCCATGGAGATGCAGTCCGCCTTTGTAATCACGTCATCAGCTGCCAAACGCGGCAAGAGTTTATCAAAAGCCGTTGGCTGGCTAAAGAGGACACCTCCTGGCCAACCAACTAAAGGCGTTCCATCCGCCATATAAGCAATACAACACATAGATCCTGGTAAAACAGGCAAGCCGTAAGTAACCACCTTATCGGCCACACGAGCAATAGCTCCTGGCGTTAAATCATCAGGGTCTACACTCATCCCTCCGGTGCAGAATACCATATCTGCACCGGCTTTTTTTACCTTATGAATGGCATCCACAATAAGATTTGTATCATCCGTTACCGTTTCATGAGCTATGATTTGCATGCCATAAGACTGTATCCGTTCTTCAATAATCGGTGTAAAGGCATCCTTAATCCGGCCAGAAGCCACTTCTGAACCTGTCGTAACAAGACCAATTTTTTTACGTACAAAAGGTAAAACTTTAATTAAAGGGTGCCCAACTCCAATAGCATTGGCTGCTTCTATTTCTTCCTTATCTAGTACTAGCGGAATACACCGCATACCGGCTAGCTTATCTCCCTTTTTTACAGCTGTCTGTGTATACTTAGTAACAATAGTCAACTGACCAATGTCATTAATCTGGTTTAGCCGGTCTACATCAATAGACAACATACCATCATGCGCTGCAAAGGCTTCAATCTTGCCTTCCCGTACATCTGACCCATAAATGGATGGATTATCACATAGAGCATACAAGGCACGAGCCACATCTTCTTCATGAAGAAGGCTTGCATCGCCAGTTTCCATTACATACACATGTTCCTTGCCTAATTTTAACAAGGCCGGTATATCCTCTTCACGAATGACTTGCCCCCGCCGAAAGGGTGTATCTTTCACCTGGCCAATAACAATACGGGCTATATCATGAAACAAGGTCTGCCCTACAGCATCCTCTACACGAACTTTTTTCATTACGAAACCTCTTTTCAAAATGTCATATAGTAACAGGTACTTCTTGACCTAGTGCCAAGGAATAAATAATGACCTCTTTAACCGGCACCTGTGTCAGCCGCTCTAAGGCCGCCTTATAGAGGCGCATTTGCACCCCATATCGCTCCCGAAGCGTTTCTCCTTCCTTTACACGGTCCGACTTATAGTCCACTAATACCCATGCGCCGTTTTCTATAAAGGCCGCATCAATAATCCCTTGTAAAAATAAATCCTCTGTATCATCAAGCTCAGGGTATAACTGATTAGCCTTCCATAACATACTAAAAGGAAATTCTCGTTCTAACCGTGATGATTGTCTCATCCGTTTAGCTAGGTCCGACTGATAAAATCGCCACAATTCATAATCTCGAATGACAGACCGTTCATCTGCCTTAATATGACCTGCCATAACCAAGCCATCAAGTGCCTCTCCTAAGGCTTTCTTCGTATAAGACTGCAAAGGCAACCACTGTAAAGCTTCATGCATTAAGGTTCCTCGACGAGCCCCGCTTGTTTCCGATTCATCTTGCAAAAACTCTGGTTCCTGACCAAACACGCCTACTAAATCTTCTTCATCGATTAAGGTATCTATTTTATTATCAGTTGCCTCTATTTCTACCAGACCATCCGTTAATCCATCACTAACCTCACTCTGGCCGCTTATAGCCGTCAGGGACTCTGCAAAACGTTTCTCTACACCTGAAGAGACAGCATCCTTAGAGGACCTAACTAAAGCCGATGTGTTTTCTTCTTTATGGACTAATAAAGATGTCTCGTCCGCCGCCTCTTCTTCCCGTTCAGCAAAGCGCCTTTTTATCTCCGTTACCGATATTTTAGCTGGCACCTGCGTTGCACCAGTATGGCTGTAAGTAAAATCCAACCGTTCTTGTAAGTCTTGCCTTAAGTCCGTCCCCTCAATAGGTTGCCCCTGCCTTACCTTTTCTAAAAAGGCCTTAGCCTGTGCTCCCCCTTGGCTTTGTTCTTTTTGATAGGCAAGACCATTATATACACGCATGTGCAGGGAAAAATCCCGATCAGGAATATCTGGCAGTGCGCCCTCCATAGGTTCCTGACTAGCCACCAAACTCCTTAGTCCAGCACAATCTATATGCCGACTCAAAGCCATAAGAATCCATTGCAAGTAAGAATTAGCACCAGTAATAGCTTTTTTAGACAATGTCACATCGGCTTCATCAAGAGCTGTCTTAATGGGACTCATGAGATTTTTCACTTCTTTTGCCGTGCCTGTAATGATGAGTTTATCTCGTGCCCGCGTCAAAGCTACATATAAAACACGCTCTTCTTCTGCCTTGGCTGCTAGGGTTAACCGTTTTTTTAGTGCCATCCACGGCAGAGTCGGTGCTAGCAAACGATACACTGGCAAATATTCTTTTAAGGCAATGCCCTCTGTCTTGTGCATAAGCAAAGACTTAGACCAGTCTTTATCATTAAATTTTTTTTGCGTACCTGCCAAGAAAACAAGAGGAAACTCCAGTCCTTTACTCTTATGAATGGTCATAATGCGGACAACATTTTCATTCTCGCTAACCGTCTTAGCCAGGCCTAAATCTTGCCCCGACTTTTGCATATGTTCAATAAAGCGTAAAAAACGGAAAAGGCCACGGAAGCTGCCTGCTTCATATTCTTTAGCCCGATTATATAAGGCTTCTACATTACTCTTACGAACCATCCCATCAGGTAAGGCTCCTACATAAGATAAAAAGCCTGTATCTTGGAAAATTTGCCACAAGAGCTGACTCACCGTCTCCCGTCGAGACAAGGTCCGCCAATCTTCTAGACGCAGTAAAAAATTTCGACAAGTTCCAGCTAACACCGTATCCCCTTCCTGGTCTATCAAGAGAGGAAGATTATCCCACAACGTCATCCCTTTAGCACCAACCATACGCAGGCGTAAAAGATCATTATCACGTAAGCCCACCATAAAAGACCTCAACACAATAGCCATAGGCAGGTCCTGCTGAGGATTATCAATAATTTGTAAAAGTGCCAAAAGAAGTTGCACTTCCATCATGCTGAAGTAGCCAGCCCTTTCTTCTGCATAAGCTGGGATGCCTGCTGCCCGCATAGCCTCCACCATGCGATTGGCTCGTCCAGCTGTAGACCTTAGCAAAATGGCTATATCTCGCCATTCCAAAGGGCGGAACCTATCCCCATCTTGCACCGTTTTCCCTTCGGCCATTAAGGTCTTTATCCGGCTAATAATATGGGCTGTTTCCATTTCATCGGCCTCTAACTCATCTTGGGCTGTTTCCTCTTCACCGTTAGTTTTAAAAGTCTTTTCCTTCTTCTTTGAGGAATTATACTCTTTATCTGACTCAAGGACATAGGCCTCTTTGAGAACCTCTAACGGCACCTTTGTTAGCGGGTCCATTAACTCAGACACAGTATCTACTTGATTACCCTTTACAGCCCATTCTCTGTCCTTTATATACTCATCTTGTTGATTTAAAGCCTGATTACTAGCGCCAAGAACACTTGGCTTATCTTTATAGGCAGTCATCTCTTCCTGTAAGGCCAAACTCTCAGTAACCACCAAATCTACATCAAGACTGCCCCCAATCCAGTTATCTGGTACCTCTGACGTATCTCGACCTGCATATAAGGCTTCTTCATCACCATAGGCTAGCTCAGCACCCTCTGGGGTCATAACTTGTCGGAATATAAAATTCGTCGCCTGTAAAACAGTCCTGTCAGACCGGAAATTTTGCTTTAAATCAATGCGCCGTGTCTCTTGGTCTTTTTCTTTAGAAAAGTGCTTGTACTTATCAATAAATAAATCCGGATCAGCCATACGGAACTTATAAATAGACTGTTTTACATCACCTACATAAAAACGATTATCTGGTCGCCCCACTAAATTAATAATCGTTTCCTGCACACCATTGGTATCCTGGTATTCATCAACCATAACCGCCTTAAAATGGTCTTGTAATTCCAAGGCCACATCAGACGGTTCTACTGCCTTCTCACTGTCCTCTTTTCGTAATAGCTGCAGGCACATATGCTCTAAGTCATTAAAATCAACTAAATTTTCTTCCTGCTTAGCCGCTTGGAAAGCATCCATAAAGGTTGTCACCAAGGAAACTAGGCCTTCCACATAAGGCTTCTGCCTAGCTACAGAAGCTAATATATCAGCTTCTGTACAACTAAAAGGGGCATTTTCTCCTACCAAGCTTTCCATCCCAGCCCGTATAGTCTTTTGCCAAGAAATAATCTGAACAATGCCTTCCGGTTCAATAAGGCCTTCTTCTACGGCTTTGCCTTCACTTGCTTTCTTTTTCCTAAACTGCTTCGGTTTATAAACGTCTAACAAAGTAGCCAGCCGCTCAACTAAGCTATCCCAAGAATCCGCCGTTTCCAAGGCCTGTAACATGACTTCATTAGCTTGGATTTGATCTTTAAAAATAATGATATTATCTGGCAGATAGGCATAGGTTTTGGTTTTATCCATCAATTGTCGCCAATTAGCTAATTGTTCTTGTAAATCTGTCCATTCTTGCCGGCCCCAGCTAGTCTCCCTAAGAGATGTCCCCTCAGCTAAATCATACTTAAGCCGCTAACCAACCTTTAGGATCAGCTTGAGCCATAGCAAAATGATAAAGACTTGTAATCGCCTCTTTCAGCCTATCATCATCAGTAACCGACGCCGAACGAAACATATCCGCCAAGTCGCTCGCGCAATATAAGCCATTTGCATAGGCATCACGCAGGACCTGAGTTAACACATCATCCCTTAGGAGGGCTAATTCCCCTTCATTACCAATACGGAAATTCGGATCCATATCCAGCTTATAAAAATAATTCTTAATAACCCATTGACAAAAAGAATGAAGCGTCGAAATCTGTGCAGATGGCAATAGGTTTAACTGTTCTTCTATATACTCATCGCCCGTCTCTTGATAAACTTCAGCTAACTTACTACCTATACGCGTACGCATTTCAGCAGCTGCTGCCTTAGTAAAGGTAACGACTAGTAAATCCTGAACAGATAGCTTTCGTTTAATCAAGAGCTGCACAATTCGCTCCACAAGAACTGCCGTCTTACCAGAACCAGCTGCCGCCGCTACCAGTAAGGTCTGCGACTCTCGATTCGACCCTTGAGGCGCTTCAATGGCACTTTTCTGCTCACTTGTCCATTTCATAGGTAGCCCCTCCTTCCTTCATTTTGTCTAAAACCTGTTCTTTATCTAATGTATCTAACTGTCGATAGTAATTGCCTTCCCGCGAGCTGTCAAAACGGCATAGCGCCTTATAAGCACAATACTTACAAGCACTCGTATTCTTCTGCTTATACGGACGAATCGGAAACTGTCCTTCCAATATTTCTTGCCCCATATACCCCATAAGACGTTGCACATACTCAGTCATGGCCGCAAAATCATCCCTAGAATATACGGTTTTACGAGTGTCACTACTCAAATCCCCTGATTTTAGTAAGGAAATCGGTATATAAGAAGACGTATAAGAGCCACTCGCTGCACCTAAGCCCTTATCTATATGGGCTAATATCTCTTTATCGTCTAAAAAGAAACCACTGCTTTTTACCTTTTTATTAATTTCAGTCAACACCTTAGTTAACGCCTTTTTCGCCTTAGCCTCTTTTCGCATCTCCGTTTCTGACACACCCTCTTCGCTTGGACTTGCTCCATCACTTACCTGCCTTTTTATGCCATCAGTCCTGTCGGCTTCACTCTTGCTAAGTCTATTTTCTACCGTTTCACGAGTAGCTTGTAAGGCCTGCCATACAGACTGACTTAAAAGCGTCTCATAGGATGTTTTGGGATTTCGAATATACGAATAGGTAACAGCTGCTGGCTCAACGATTCGTTTATCAGGCCTATCCGCTTGTAAGGCTAATAAATAGGTAACCAGTTGTAATTTCAAGCCATAATAAACATCTTCCATACTAACAGCGGTAGAACCCGTCTTATAGTCAATAACCATAGCATAATCTACATTCGATGCCGTTCGATACATATCCACGCGGTCTAATTGTCCCTGAAGGCGAATGGCTTTATTATCTGCCAAAGGAATATATATAGGCCGCCAGCTATGAGGCCCTGTCCCAAAGCCTTGTTCCACATAAGTCATAGCAAAGTCGCTATCTTTAGACCATCGGCTAAAACGTTCTACAGACCGCCGCATCAGACCTTTCATACGGTAAGCCATCTGCTCTTGGTAAGCATCCGTTTCTTGTCCAAAAGCCTCCTCTACGGCTTCTTTAGATAATTTATCTACATAAGCCTCTTGTTCAGTGTCAGATAAATCCCGCCATTGCTGTTTTTGTACTAATAGGCTTTCTCCTAATTTTCTAAGCGAATCGTGTAAATAAATCCCTACTTCCGGTGCGCCAAAGGTCTTAACTGGCCGCTCTACCACTTGTAAAACATACTGGCTAAAGAACTGATAAGGGCACCGCTGGTAGCCTTCTAACCGCGTAACGGAACCAGTAAGTACACCTTGGGGTGCTAAAATAGCCTCAACCAAATGTTTATCAACAGCCTCCACCCTATTAGTATCACTTAATCCTCGGCTATATTGACTAAGTAAAGGACGATAAGCTCCCGTAAGTCCCCATTGATAAAGACCCATCCAAATAGAACTTATCTCACCACCTTCCATATGATTAAGACGATGCATCCTGCCTAGCTCATCAGCCCACCTTGCTAGGCTCTGTCTTGGCCGCCATACATAATCGGCTTCTTGGCCGGCCTCAATCGTTAACGGCACCACTTCCACCTGACTAATATAGCCATATTGTTGAAGCCGTTTCACCCACAGAGCCATTTCCTGATGTTCTTCCTTTTCATTGACACCAGCGCAAGACAAGATAACTTGCTTACGTGCCCTAGTCATAGCCAAGTAAAACAAAAATTGCTCATTAAAACCCCTTGCTAAAGCACCAGCGGCTAAAACTAACCCATACTGGGCTAAGAGTTGTCGTTCCTTATCTTTTAACAGGCCTTCATCACCAATCCGTTGTGGGAAAACGCCTTCATTAAGGCCCACCACAAAGACTACGTCCGCTTGTTTTGTATAGCTCCGTTCAATACTGGTAATAAGTACATGGTCAAGGGTTGGTGGCACTAGCGAATAGGTCTCTTCAGCTAAGCCTTCTTCTAATAGCAAGGCTACATCAGCGGCTGCTAGCTTATCTTCATCAGCTACCACTACAATTTCATCCAGCAAGTCTAAAAAATGCTTATACATCTGCTCATGCGACCTAGCTATAGCTGGTTGTCCATCGGTTTCAGCTAGCTGGACCCATTTTTGCAGCGTGTTAGGTACTTGTAATCGCTTAACAAGAGCCATTAATTGCAAACACCAATCGCGTCCTAGATGGTCTTTTTGAGCAAAGGTATACAGCGGTCCCACATAGGTCATAACCTCCTGACGCGTCTTATTAACCTGCTCTTGCCGTAAAATGGCTAACGCTAATGGTGAAGTGCCTTGCGTCACCTTACCACCATCTACCTTCTCATCATCAAGCATCTCTTCGTCGCTAACTGACAAGTCTCTATTCTCTTTAGCCTCTAAGTCTATTTTATTTTCATTAGCCTCTAAGGCCTCTCTTAAACGCTTGTCATAGTTCCATTCAGCTTGACTAAGCCAACCCTTTTCTTCTATACCAAACTCGAGGCAATAGTTTTCTAACTGATCTACATCCGCTCGGCTAATAGGAAATAGATCCGTTTTCAAGAGTCGGAACAGAGCATCATGAGAAAAATGAGACCGTACGAGATCAAAAAGAGAAATAAAAAACTCCGCCAAAGGATGGGTATTCATCGGTCGCGTACGATCAGAGAAATAGGGAATATCATATTGAGCCAAAGCCTTTTCCAACACATCTCTATACGTATCAGAATCTCGCATCACAAGCATAATCTGACGGTATCGATGCGTCCTATCCATCATATATTGACAAATAGCCCTCGCTATACGGTCCGCTTCTACGGCTCGATTATAGCCTTCATATAAGATTAGGCCCTCTTGTCCTTGATAGACCTGACTCGGTCTAGAAAAAAAGCCACTTACCATAGCACTCAAAGCCGCGGTCTGAAAGCGAAATGGTTTTGTAAAAGTGCGTTCGACTAGTTGCTGGCCATACTGCTGCCGTAAGTGCGTCAATATCTCTAAAGGCCGGCTAAACAAGTGGCCCGTCTTACTTTCGTAGGTCTGCCTCTTTTTATCTGTCGGTGCGGTTACCGTAATAACTGTTTCCTTAGCTAAGCTAATTAATGTATGAATTAAGGCTTCCTGCAGAGGGGTAAACCAATGAAAACCATCCACAATAAGGTAGGCATTCCTAACGAGTGACGCCTTAGGTAAAACGTCTATTAATTCTTCCAAGGGATCCTTAATAGAAGGTATCGTATTCTCTCCACTAGATAAACGCTGGGCTAATGCCTCATCATAGGCCTTCTTCAGATGGGCTAACTCCTCTAACTTCTTTTGCAGAATGAAATGACCGCCTTCTTTACCAAGACTTGCTGCCACCTCTTCTAAATCCTTATCGTTAACCTGAAAGGCATCACATTCTGTAAAAAGACCCTGCAATACATCGGCAAAATGCGGGTACTTGCCCACTTGCCTTAATAAATCTAGCTGGGCGCCTTGTTTTTTCATTAGTAACCGTAAAAGCAGCTGACGGCCACTTTTACTAAGTTTCTGATTATGAACCCTTCCTAAGGACTGAAAAACTTGATAAGCTAACCGCCGAAAACCAACAACCCGCACATTGGCGAAACCTCGTCCAGGCATAAATTCGGCTAATTCTCGTTCCACCTGATAGGTTGCCGAATCAGGTACCAACAAAATAATCGTCCGTCCTGGCTCTTTATGCAAACAATCCTCTATATATTGATAGCAGGCCTGACTCTTACCGGTGCCGGCTAATCCTACATACGCTGTAATTGACATACTATCCTCACTATAACTAAATAACCCTATTACTTACCATATAACTGGATATAATTGAAACCAACGACTTTTTCTCTGACGCCTTCAATTCCCCGCAACATAAATATAAGTGTCCGCCCCACTACCTCCTCATCATGTTAGTAGCTCCTAGTATATACGGTCAAAAGCCTTTTTAACTCTACAATTAAGCTTAATTTCTTTTCTAAAAGAAAAAGCTATCTATCCCACTAAGCATTCACATTTACATTTCTATTATATAATGCCCCTAGCTATCCGCCTATTATTGTTTTTATTTCTTGCTTATAGCGAATGATTCTTTCTTATGTCTATGTCGGTTCGCTCCTGCTATTATCGTCTTTTATACCCCCTCTTGCCCTTAGTCTTTATAAAATAATCTGATTATTTACATAATTTTGTCCTTCAGTCATTGACATTACAAAACAAGACGCTTATTCTTAATATGTATATGCAATAATTTTTACTTCATTTTTATTTATTATGACAAAGAGGACATTATGTTAGATAAAATCACTAACAAAGTTACAGGTATCATCGAAGAAAAGGCTATGGTCAATTTCTTTAAAGACTTTACCGCACATCCATTTAAAATTCGTTTCCAAGATAACGAATACATGATTGGCGAAGGCGAACCAACTTTCGTTGTTGACTTCAAAAAGCCGATTCCCCTAAGCGCCTTAACAGAAAGTACATCCATCGCCTTAGGCGAAGCTTATATGGATGGCAACCTTGTTATTGAAGGTGACTTGTTCACAGCCTTAACACACTTCTTAGGTCAGATGGAAAAATTCTCCACCACAGGCGGCGTATTAAACAAATTAATGAACAATCCGCTAACTAAGAAAAAACAAGCCGAAGAAGTTCAGAGTCATTACGATATTGGTAACAATTTCTACAAATTATGGTTAGATGAAACCATGAGCTACTCTTGTGGCTATTTCTCCTCTGAACGCGACACCTTATATCATGCACAAGTAAACAAGGTTGACCGCATCCTTGACAAGTTATACTTAAAAGAAGGTATGACCTTACTTGACGTTGGTTGTGGCTGGGGCTTCTTATTAATTGAAGCAGCTAAAAAATACGGCGTAAAAGGCATGGGGATTACCCTTAGTCATGAACAGCATGATAAGTTCAAAGAACGTATTGCTGAAAACCATTTAGAAGATTTACTTGACGTTGAATTAATGGACTACCGTGATCTTCCTAAAACAGGTAAAATATTCGACCGCATTGTATCTGTTGGCATGGTAGAACACGTAGGCCGTGACAACTACAAATTATATGTAGACAGCCTAAACGAAGTCTTAAAACCAGGCGGATTATTCTTACTTCACTACATCAGCGGCATGCGTGAAAAAGCAGGTGACGCTTGGATGAGCAAGTATATCTTCCCAGGGGGTATGCTTCCTACTCTTCGTGAAATGATTTCTCTATTCACAGACAATGGTTTACATACTTTAGACGTAGAAAATCTACGTATGCATTACTGCAAGACTTTATTATGTTGGGCTGATAATTTCCACAAGCATTTACCTGAAATTGAAAAGATGTTTGACCAGCGCTTTATCCGCATGTGGGACTTATATTTAAATTCCTGTGCAGCTGGTTTCTATACATCTGAAATGGATTTACATCAGATTTTGGCTGTTAAAGGCAACAATAACGAATTACCAATTACTCGTTGGTATTAATGCGAAAGGGCTATGTCCCTCGTGAGCTAATACTATTTAAGAAATAATATAGTTAAAAAGCGTCCTCTATCTTCATGATAGGGGACGCTTTTGTATTTTGTGCCTAAGTACGGAAGCATCCTACACCTTCTCTCGAGAGCTGGTCACCTTCGGCGAAGGCTCTCTACGAGAAGGGTAGGACGCTTCGTAACTCATTACTAAATAGAATAGTAAAATTACACTAAAAAACTAAATAGACAAAACCTATAGTTATTACCGCCAATAAAATAGTTACCACATAATCCTGTGCCCGCATGGTTACATTAGAGACAAAACTATGGTCCTCATTACCAAAGCCTCGAAGTTCTAAGGCTAGCGCCATCATTTCCGACCGGCCTAAAGACTTTAATAGTAAGGGCTGAATAACATATAGATAAGACTTCATTCGTTTTAAGAAGGAGCCTGAATGGTCTGCACCACGACAGGCCTGTGCTTCTTGAACAGCCTTACTTTCTGCTACAAAGTCTGGCACAAAGCGTAGCGCTGCTGTAAACATAAAGGCATAGGCATAAGGAATTTTACACTGGGTCACTAAGGCCGCTGTCAAATCTTGCAATGACGTAGAAACTAAGAGTAATAAGAAAATCCAAGTCATACACAACATACGCAAGGCTGTTACATAGGCTGAATCCAAACTACCTCCGCCTACATATTGCACAAGGCCTAAAATAATAGCAAAAACAACTAACATGCCAACGGCCTTGCCTTGTACTTTTACGATACCAGCCGTCAATAAGAGCACAAACACAAAAGCAGCTAGCCCTAATAAATATAAGGGGTCATCAAATAAAATAGCCCAAAAAGCAACAGCAAAGGTGAGTAAAATTTTAGTAAATGGCATAAATGTTGCATTCATTTTATCTACCTCCTTGCTGCTTATAAGTAATCATACGTTTTGTAAACTCTTCCATACTTGCACAATAACCTAAACTAGGTACCGCCATAGACAGGCTCACACAGGCTGGCCGTTCTAGGCCTAACGCTTCTAAGTCATCTCGCTTAGTAAAAAGTTCTTCTGGACTTCCATCAAAGGCCTTAGTCTGGTTCCCCATAACTAGCACTCGTGAACACTGGCTGGCTATAATTTCCATATCATGAGTAATAAGTACAATGGCTAGGCCATCCTTACGAAGCGACTGTAAAAGGCCTAAAAGTTCTTTTGTTTCCGTCCCGTCTTGTCCACTAGTTGGTTCGTCTAAGATAAGAATTTCTGACTGCATAGCTAAGGCTGACGCAATAGCTACCCGTTGTTTTTCCCCTCGATGTAAGAGTGGAGGATAGGCATCCGCTTTATCGCTTAAACGTACCCGTTCTAAGGCCTGTGCTGTAATCTCTTTTACCTCGGCCCGGCTATAACCTTGTTGCTCAGGACCAAAGGCCACTTCTTGTGCTACCGTAGGTCGAAACATCTGCCTGTCAGGTTGCTGAAACACATAGCCAATATATTGACTTCGTTTAGCTGGTGTCCATCCTGTAATATCTGTATCATTGTAAAAAATACGTCCTGTCCGCGGTGTCTCTAAGCCCACCAATAAACGGGTAATGGTTGTTTTACCACAACCATTGCGGCCACCTACTGCCAGAAACTCACCTGACTCTATTGTAAAGGACACATCCTTAAACAAGGTCTGCTCTGGCACATAACCAAAGGCTACATCACTAACCCTTAACATAGGTAGGCACCTCCCCTCTTATATCTTCTAACGCATCGGCTACACATATCCATGGCGCCTGTCCTGCATAACCAGCCGCTTTTAATTGCATGTAGCCCACAAACAAGGATGGTAGCGCATCGGTATATAATCTTTCTTCATACATATATGTCAATGTATCTAACATGGACGCATCTTTTACGATTTCTCCATCCATAACAAGAATGGCTCGATTAGCATACGGTAACACGGCCTGTAAATTATGGTCTACTACTACAAGGGTAATCCCCTCTTCCTTATTAAGGCGACCAACTAATTCATATAATTCTGACGTGCCTGCTGGGTCTAAGGAACTCGTTGGTTCATCCAATACTAATATCTCCGGATTCGTAGCTAAAACGGCGCCAATAGCCAAGCGTTGCCGTTGCCCACCAGACAAACCGGTAATAGTACGCTTTTCTAAGCCTTTTAATCCAACTTGAGTCAGCACCTGATCAATACGACTAGTAATACGGGCTGGATCATACCCGCGGTTTTCCATGGCAAAAGCAATTTCCTCTTCTACCGTCATTGTTACGAGTGTCGAATCATAATCAGCTGGTACAAAACCTACATGCATAGCTAGTTTAGGAATCGTTGTCTGCGTAACGGCCTGCCCTTCCACAAAAACCATACCCTGCATTTGGCCTCCGTAAAATTGAGGTACAGCACCCACCATAGCTTGACAGATAGTTGACTTCCCGCAACCTGCTGGCCCTGTAATGACTAAAAAATCACCCTTATTAACAACTAAAGATACATCTTTTATAGCCGAGCTTTTACTAGAACCATAATAATAGGTTACATGCTCTACTGAGATAAGTGCTTGACTTGCGGGCTTTAGGTCATAGTTAGCATGACTGGTTTCTTCCTCTTTGCGGTCAGCTACAAAACCTTGTTTTTCAAAAAAATGATGAGCCGGCATATAGATAAGCGGCGTTACGACTGCATTACACAAGGCAACGACCAGAACTAAGGGCCACATACCAAATAAATAAACGGTTAAAGGTAAATGCATAATGAAGAACAAAAGCGTAACAAAAATAGCGCCAGATAATACGGTGGTAAAAAAGCCGCTAATAATGGCTAAGGTCTTTTCCCCCACAAAGGCAAACCGTGCCTGCCCATGCACTAAAAGGGCACAGAAGAGAGCCGCTATAGGTTCGCTAGCTAAATTACCGTAAGGAAACGCTGATTTAGACGTCATAAGGGTAATTAAAGCTGCTACTAGGCCAATACCTACGGCCTGCTTATAAGTTGGCCGTGTTAATTGAATGGCTACGCAATAAGTCGCTATCACCCAGTTAGGCGTTACCCCAGCTACGCTAGGACTTACCAAATGCAAAATAGCTCCAATCGCCAACAAGAGTACACTGACTGTCACCCAACGAAACTGGCCACCCTGCTTATGTCTATATACTAATTTACTTATATCCGCCACTCGCTCCATAAGAACCTCTCCTACTTACAGCCTACATATACGTCCGACTATATTAACTACTACTTCTACCAGCCATTAGCTATCAGTCATCATAGTGTACTCATCTACATTAACCGCTACTAGCCGTAACTACTTGTAACCGACTCACATAGCCTCACTACATAAACAAAAAAAGCATAGCCTGTATCGACTATGCCTAGGTCTGCTATCTAGTTATGAATCACTCACTGCCAACTCAACACTTGAAGCATACAATATATTATCTTACATCAATAGTCTGACACCATCGTTTGCTCTTCAATTGTTCAGTTATTTGCCAACGAATCTTATAAATGAACATCAGACTATCTCCTTTCTTATACATAATTACTAATGAATTGACTATAGTCTATCATACTTGCTTACTTATATGCAAGTATAAATATACATTTGTCACTTACAAGAATACCAATAAGAAGACTTACCTCAAATAAAAATCTACATGACCCCACTAAAATTGTCGCACATCCTGCTCTGCATCAACAGGCAACTGAATACTAACATGTTTTTTCAATATTGCCTGTCTACGTGGGCACTGCCCGTCATGGTCATTAATAATGCCACAAGCCTGCAAGTAAGAGTAAATAACAATGGGACCTACGAAAGTAAAACCTCTCTTCTTCAAGTCTTTACTAATACGCAAAGATAGCCCATTGCTAGCAGGGATTCTACCCTTTTCATGCCCTTGATAGCAAACAACCTTACCATCCGTAAAAGACCACAAGTAAGCAGAAAAACTACCAAATTCGTTTTGCACCTCTTGCACCCGTTTCGCATTATTAATAATGGCACGAATCTTACGTACCGCATGAATCATACCTTGGGTCTCCATAATACGCTCTACATCGTTTTCTGTAAAAGCCGCTACTTTATCTATAGCAAAGCCAGAAAAACACTGGCGCAATATCTCTCGCTTAACTAGTACCGTGCGAAAGCTCAACCCACACTGCATAACTTCCATCGACAGATGTTCAAACTGCTGTTGATCCTCATGAACAGGCGTCCCCCATTCTTCATGGTAATCACGCCCCAACGAATCCTTTAAATTAAATTGGCAATAAGCCATAGGCCCATCTCCTCTTAGCAAAAAATCGTAATTAGCATACTGTAAGCTATACTAATTACGACTTCTTCTATTTACTATCTCACACAGAGTAACCCCAATACTACCTATCCATGTAATTTCTTGTCTAATCTTACTCATTTAAAATCTTAAGGCCCATCTTCTCTGCCATTTTCTTTAATTCATCAGCGTCCATATCTCCATTTTCAATAGCTTTCTGAATACCTGGGCCAAAAGAAATAGCTTTAGGCCGTGTATCTATACCAGTCGCCTCTTGAGCAAGACGCAACTCCGTTGGAGTCCACCCACGCATGCAGAACATATGCAAGGAATTCGTAAAGGCCATAAATAATTGAGCTAACGTTTCCGCCTGTTTAACTGTTATCTGCACACCTACCAGCTCTAAACCTTCAACTAAGCCTTGTAGAGCTTGGTTAGGATAATCTAATCCTATCTGCAGACGTGTTTTTACATTGTCCATAATCCGTTTATCTACAGTCTGCTTAAAACGTTTCTGCAAAGCTTCTATCGCTAGCGTTTCTTTATGATGACTCGATTCCTCTAACTCTTCACGAATCATATCATAGGCCTGTTTTTCCATCTCACTAAGTGTCTTAATCTGTCTTAATTTTTTCCCCTTATGCGGCGATGGATACGACTTATGGGTTAAATTACCTTCTAAGGTCGTAGCAGTAGCTCGTAAATTACCGATAAAGTCCATTACCTTTTCTTCTTCTGCACTCATAACTTCTACCGCATAATCTAGCATATTATCTGGTACAAAGTAAGGATATCGTGGCTGCGCATCAACAACTGCATCATACAGATTCATATACATAGGATCTACAGGAATGACTTGATTAACCACTTCTCTATTTTCCAAACTGTCTACACCATCCGCATAAATATCACTTTCTTCATAAACACGATAGGTATGTAGTTCTCGACGGACGATTTCAGAGAAGCCTAGCACTTCTCGCTTTAAAATGCGTTCTTTCTTTACATCAGTATTCTTTTCTGCGAGCTCCTTATAAAGGGACCATAAATGGCCTACCGGAACAACACCATATAAATTGGCCGCAGCCTGATAGAACTTCTGTAAGAAAGCTACCTTTTTATCTGTTAGCCCTAATTCCTTACATCTACGTTCAATTGTTTTTGCTGTTAACGGTTTCGGATATGCCATCATCTAACTCCCTACTACTTACCAACACTTTCGCAATTACATTCTATTATACATGTATACATCATGCATAACTAACACTTATAAATAGACACTACTCACTACAAAATGTATACCCAAATATCTATAAGATATTACTCTTTACTCTCTTACATTCCACTAAGTAATTCAGATACAAGCCTCGCTAAAACACGTCATTCATTATAAGCTGAATACGTATTTATAGAACGCCCCTTATTTAGGATAGGCAAAGGTACTGCCTACGCCAAAGTGAATAATATACTCTTCCGCGCCATCCACAGGAATCCAAAAGCCATAGGCCCGGCCAAAAGCACCTTCGTATTGCTTATACGTTGCCTTGGCTTCCTCTACCGCTTGATTACATAGACAACCCTTATGTGCTTCTGGCGCCCCAATGCTAGAGCACTTCATCTGGTCATTCAACCCTACTTCTGCCGCTTTTTTATTAACGGCCTGAATATCACGACTCTTAATCGTCAACATAACCGGTTCTGGAAAATTATCCCACATCATGTGAAAGGCTTGTATAACTTCTTGTTTTGTCATCTGTTCTCTCCTATATTTTTATACTTATAAGTTACTTTATGTGCTCATAAATTATTTCATATAATTTCTTAATTCCTGATCTAAATCACCCATACTTAACGGCTCACTTAAATATTTTTCCTTGGTGTAGTCACCTTGTCCCATATCAAATTGCTGCATAAATTTAACCATGCCCACAGGTCCTAAAGCTTTACTTAAAGCATCCAGGTCTGCCATTCGTAAGAGTATAGGATTATTTATATTAATCATTATTATCCCTTTCTATCCTCTATATATTTTATCCTATTAAGACACACTAAGGCAATCAAAATATACCTACGCATTTTTTTCAACTTTAAAAGCCTACTTCAAAAAAAACATATTGACGTCATCATTTTTTTCTATAGTATAAAGACGAAATATTTATTATTTTCATTTTTTTTAGGAGGACTCTATGAATCTAGCAAAAAAGAAAAGTCTACTTATTGCTCTTGCTATTATTAGCACCTTTTCTATTATGGGCTGCGGTAACAGCAACTCTTCTTCATCAACAACTACACAAACCTCTTCACAAAAGACTCCTAGTAAAGCTGAAATTGCTTACAAAGCATTTCTAGACCTACCTATGGGGGCTACTTATGACCAAGCCAAGCAGGCACTCGGTGTTGATGGAAAACTAAGTCACGAAAATGAAATTGCTGGCCATAAAACACAATCTTACAACTTTCAAATTGATAATTCCACCATTAATCTAATGTTCCAAGAAGGACAATTAACATCAAAAGCTATGGCTTCATTAAGTTTTTTAAAAACCAATAACGATTCCGTCACATTAGATAAATTTAATAAAGTACAGACAGGCATGTCATATGATCAAGTTAAACAAATCTTTGGTTCTGATGGTTATCTTGCCTCTGAAACTTCCATTATGGGGAGTACCTCTAAGTTATATCACTGGATTAATAAAAATGGCTCAAATGCAGTTATTACTTTCAATAATAATGGAGTCGTCGATAGCAAGAGCCCATTTGGACTAAAATAATTTTATTAATAAGGAGTATCTATTATTATGAAAACAACACGCTTAATTCTTGGGATTATTTCTATCTTACTCAGTCTTATGATTCTTTTACAATCGTGTGCTACTGGATTCGTAAATGCCATTAACGAATCTAATGATATGGGGGGAACAGCCGGTATGTTCATTGCCTTATTCATCATAATTGCTGGTATCGTCGCTATCATTTGCCGTAAAGGTGCGATTGGCTCTATTATCGCTGGTATCATTTATGGTATTTCTGGACTTATTGGTCTTGGTAATGATGCCGTTTATAAAGACTTGGAAATCTGGGGCTGGCTATTCGTTCTTTATGCTTTATTTTTCATTATTTCTGGATTTATTCAACGTAGGAAAACAAAACAAGTATTAAAATAAATTGTGAACTATCTACTCAAGGAGTGAGAGCTTTCTCTCACTCCTTTTTTACCACCATCTACTACTATTGATAAAAATTTATTATCTACTTATTCTCAATATTAGAAATCTCTATTTGCTCTGTCTTACCCCCAAAGACTTTTCCACAAAAAGAATAGCCATCAATCCCCATTTAAGGTATACTTATTACGTATTTAAGTGCTACTATATAGCGTCATATATATAGTAGCTTTTTTATTTGTAAGACAAGGACACACACATGAACCACATTGTTGTTATCGGCAGCTGTAATATAGATATTTCAGTAACCGCCGACAAACGACCAAAAGCAGGCGAGACCATTATAGGCCAAAAGCTTTCCGTCTCTCCTGGCGGCAAAGGAGCTAACCAAGCCGTCGCCGCGGCTAAATTAGGAGCTAACGTAAGCATGGTTGGTGCTATTGGGCAAGACGCCTATGGACAGCTAATGAAAGACACCCTAAAGGCCTGCTATATTGACACTACCTATTTAGTCGAGCGAGCAGATACATCTACAGGTACCGCCCACATCACCTTAGCTGAAGGTGATAACAGCATTATCGTTATTGCTGGAGCAAACGCTACTGTTGACAAGTCTCTTATTGATAAAGCTTGGCCAACCATAGAAAAGACCGACCTCGTACTCGTACAGAATGAAATTCCTTTAGCCACTATTGGCTACATCCTAAAACAATGTTATGACCATGGTATTCCTGTACTCTTGAATCCAGCACCAGCTATGCCTATGCCTCAAGAATGGTTAGCCTATGCTTCCTATATCACCCCCAATGAACATGAGTGTCAGGCCTTATTCCCCGGCCTTAGCAAGGAAGCTATCTATTCATTAACCAACGACCGACTCCTCATTACCTTAGGCAGTCAAGGCGTAGGCTATGTAAGGAATAATCAACTGCATATCGTTCCTGCCTTTAAGGTGAGTCCCGTAGATACTACTGGCGCGGGAGACACATTTAACGGAGCCTTTGCCTATGCTATTGTTAACGGTCAAAAAAAAGAAGACGCTATCCGCTTTGCCAATGCAGTGGCAGCCCTTTCCGTTCAAAAAATGGGCGCCCAAGGCGGTATGCCTACCTTAGATCAAGTAAAACAATTTTTAGCTGAAAGGAGCTAATCATCATGCAAAAAGGCGGTATATTAAACAGCCATATTGCTAAAGTCTTAGCCGACCTTGGCCACACAGATACTATCTGTATTAGTGACTGTGGCCTACCTGTACCAGACGGCGTACAAAAAATCGACTTAGCCCTTCGTTTTGGACACCCTTCCTTCCAAGAGGTCGTAAGCGAAATTCAAAAGCACATGCAAGTAGAAAAAATCACCATAGCTAGCCAGATGAAAGCTGAAAATAAAAAACTATATGATTTTTTAGACTCGCTCTATCCTCAAAATCGCTATAATTGGACGGAACGACCGCACGAAGATTTTAAACGAGCTACGCGCAACTGCAAATGCATCATCCGTACAGGTGAAGCCAGTCCCTACGCCAATGTAATCCTTCGGGCTGACTGTATTTTTAATGACGAGCGCTAACTAAGGAGTTACTCTTATGGAAATTGTCATGACCGGCATTGCTAAATCCTTTGGCACTAACGAGGTACTAAAAGATGTTAACATATGCCTTAAGCCAGGCCGCGTCCACGCTCTTATGGGAGAAAATGGTGCTGGCAAATCCACCTTGATGAACATCCTCACCGGTCTCCATCAAGCTGATAAGGGGCACATTACAGCTGATGGTAAGGAAATCCGCTTTCATAGTCCTCATGAAGCTGAAGACTACGGCATTACCTTCATCCATCAAGAACTAAATATTTGGCCTAACTTGAGCTTATTAGAAAATTTATATATGATGCGGCCCAAACGTTCCCGCTGGGGTACACTCGACAAAGCCAGCATGCGGCGTGAAGCTAAGCAACGCTGCCAAGAACTAGGCATAGACCTACCGCTCGATAAAGAAGCGGGTGACTGTTCTGTCGGACAGCAGCAAATGATTGAAATTCTCCGCATCCTCATGGTCAATGCCAAAGTCGTTATTATGGACGAACCAACGGCCGCCCTAACGGAACGTGAAACGGCGACCCTCTTCCGCATCATGCGCCAACTAAAGGCTAAAAATGTAGCCATTGTCTACATTTCCCACCGTATGGAAGAGGTTTTCTCCGAATGCGATGACATTACCATTATGCGAGATGGTCACACCATTCGGTCTTGTCCCATTAGCGATATTAGTGCTAATGAAGTTGTTAAAGACATGGTTGGTCGTGCTATTGACGATTTTTATCCAGAACGGACCACTACGCCAGGTCAAACAGTACTTGCTGTGAACAATCTTGAACCGCAAGGCCATTTTAAGCCTATCTCCTTCACCCTTCGCAAGGGAGAAATCCTCGGCGTCGCCGGCCTCATGGGCGCTGGTCGTACAGAAATCATGCGCGCCCTCTTTGGACTGGACAAACAAGAAGGAGGCACCATCACCCTAAATGGTAAAACAATAACCCTTCATTCACCATCAGAAGCCATCAAGGCTGGTATTGCCTTCATTACAGAAGACCGTAAATCAGAAGGGCTCCTATTAGACTTTTCCATTGCCCAGAATATTACCTTGCCTACGCTAGAACGCATTTGCGATTCACCCATTATGAAACAATCTAGGCTATGGGACTTCGCTAAAAAATTATCCGATAAGCTCCACGTAAAGACACAGTCCATTTCTTTGCCTGTATCAGCCTTATCCGGTGGCAATCAGCAAAAGGTAGTTATTGCCAAATGGATTGGCTTATCTCCATCCATTATCATTATGGATGAACCAACACGAGGTATCGATATTGGAGCCAAGCGAGATATTTACGACCTAATAAACACCTTAACGGACCAAGGTGTATCCATTATTATGGTCTCATCCGAATTACCAGAAGTCCTCGGCATGAGTGACCGCATCATGGTCATTCATGAAGGCGCCGTCGCCGGCATTGTAGACCGAAAAGACGCCACTCCCGAATCTATTATGTCCTTAGCAACAGGAGGAGAATAATCGCATGGATCGCACGCAAGTTACTAGCTATATTAAAAAACTAGGTCCTTTAATTGGCCTAATTGCACTTTTTATTATTATTTCCCTATTAAACAACAGTTTCTTAGAAATTGCTAACCTAAAAAACTTATTCCGCCAAGTATCTATCAATGCCATTATTGCCTTCGGTATGACCTTCGTCATCCTAACGGCTGGCATCGACTTATCAGTTGGCTCTATGCTGGCCTTATCTGGTGCCGTCATGGCCGAACTTATCGTTACTGGCATGAATCCTATGCTCGCCATTATTGTGGCCTGCCTCTTAGGCCTCTTCTTAGGGGCTATTAACGGTTTCGTTATCTCTTATGGTCGTATTGCCCCTTTCATTGCCACCTTGGCTACTATGACCATTTACCGAGGGGCTACCCTAGTATTTACTAACGGGAACCCTATTAGCAGTCTAACAACCGATCATGCCTTTCGCGCCTTTGGCCGCGGTGACCTCTTAGGTATTCCTATTCCAGCCATCACCATGTTTATTATCTTCTTCGTCTTATGGTTTGTTTTACAAAAAACATCCCTAGGCCGTCATACCTATGCGGTCGGTGGCAGCGAAAAAGTTAGCTTTATTGCCGGTATTAAAATTAACCGCATAAAAATCTTTGCTTACGCCCTAACTGGCCTTTTATGTGCTATTGCCGGTGCTATTATTACATCCCGCTTAAACTCCGCCCAGCCAACAGCCGGTGCGGGCTATGAACTTGACGCCATCGCCGCTGTTGTCTTAGGCGGTACTAGCCTATCTGGTGGTAAGGGACACATTGTAGGTACTCTCATCGGTGCCTTAATCATTGGCACCTTAAATAACGGCTTAAATATCCTTGACGTATCCAGCTTTTACCAGCAAATTGTCAAAGGGCTAGTTATCCTCTTCGCCGTACTGGCTGACCGCAAGAAAGCCTAGGAGGATCGCTATGAAAAAGATTGTCTCTTTCCTACTAATAGCCCTAGCTGCCCTAAGCCTCTTATTAACCGCTGGCTGTGGCTCTAAAGAACCAGCCTATACAGGCCCAGTCATTGGTTTTTCCGTATCGACCTTAAACAACCCCTTCTTCGTTGCCATGAAAGACGGCGTAGAAAAGCAGGCCGCAGCTCTTGGCATTAAGGTAAAAATCGTTGATGCCCAGAACGACCCGGCCAAGCAAGCCAATGACATGGAAGACTTAATTGAAAGTGGTGTATCCGTCTTAATCGTCAACCCCGTTGACTCCGCCGCTATTTCCCCATCCGTCGAAGACGCTAACGAAGCAGGCATTCCTGTTATTACCCTAGACCGTTCTGCAGAAAAGGGTAAAGTAACCACCCACATTGCATCAGATAATTTCAAGGGTGGCCAAATGGCAGCCAACTTAATCGCTGAAAAAGTAGGACCAAAAGCCATTACCGTAGAATTAGAAGGTACGCCAGGCGCTAGTGCCACTCGTGAACGAGGCGCCGGTTTCGATAGCATTGCTAAACAAAAATTAGACCTTGTAGCCAGCCAAAGTGCTGACTTCGACCGCACAAAAGGCTTAAATGTGGCTACCAACCTTATTCAGGCCCATCCGAATCTACAGGCCATTTTTGCTCAAAATGATGAAATGGCCTTAGGCGCCGTAGAAGCCGCTAAATCAGCAGGTAAAAAACTCTTTATCGTTGGTTTTGATGGTACAACAGACGGCGTCAAAGCCGTTGAAGATGGAGACATGGCTGCTACCATTGCCCAACAGCCAGAACTAATGGGTAAGATAGCCATTGACACGGCCATGAAAATCATTAAAGGCCAGGCTGTACCTAGCAAAATTCCTGTGCCTTTAAAAATTGTCATGCACTAACTACGATAGCTAACAAAGGAGGTTTGTATGTTTTTCTTGCAAGGATTACTCGTTGGTCTCGCTTCACTAGCTCCTATCGGTATGCAAAACTTATTTATTATCAATACGGCTCTCGTACAGCCTTTACGACGAATCATACTAACCTTCCTTATTGTTACCTTCTTTGATATTTCCCTCAGTCTATCCGCCTTCTTTGGCATGGGTGCTTTAATTGCGGCCTCGCCCCTCTTTAAATTAATCATCTTAATCTGTGGCAGTTTACTTATTCTCTATATTGCTTATACCATTATGTCTTCTAGTCCAACCATTAAGACTGTGGATACCAATATTCCTATTAAGCAAATAATTACAACCGCCTTTATCGTCACTTGGATGAACCCACAGGCACTCATTGATGCGTCACTCATGTTTGGTGCCTTTCGGGCTACCCTGCCGCCACTGGCTGCTGATGAATTTATATCTGGTATCGCCCTAGCCTCTCCTCTTTGGTTTGGCTCCTTAGCCTATACGATTCGTCTAATCGCTAAAAAGATTAAAATTAGTTCCTTTATCTGGATTAATCGCATCTGTGGTCTTATCATTTTAGGCTATGGCATCAAGCTCCTCATCAACGGAATTCAACTCTTTTATGCCATGTATCTAGGCTGATCCACCTATTATGAAGCTTATTATAGAAGCTATACATGACCTTATCTAGTTAGCTTGCCTGCAATATTCCAATATTTGAACCGTTTCGCTGACAGAACCACATTGCTTATATAATTTCAGTGCTATTTCTTTCTGAGCTTTTGAGAACATATTGCTTCAACTCCTTACGGAGTCCCTAAGAGTCCAGAATTTTGTCCGCATCTCCCAACCTTAAACGTTGTAACCTATAGAAATAACGACACCTATAGAAAAATACAACTTTTTATCATATATCTTTCATATTTCTAACGTATGCTTGTAACTAGCTGGCATACGTTTTTTATTTTGCACTAACTACGCTTATCCGATACAATAAAAAGTAACCATCCTTATATAATCAATCAGAAAGCAGGTTCATTTATGCAACTACATACACATACATTCCTTCGCAAACTCGTCAAATTAATTCCTTTAACCTTAAGTTTTTCCTTAACCTGCGCCTTCGCAGCCAACCTACCAGGCACCAACCCAACATCTCCTTTGGCTAACTGGCAAAGTGCTAATAACTTTTCTACCATCAATGAAGAGAAAACACCATCTAGCCAGTCCGTCGCTGATGCTACCCTACAGGGGCAAACCGTTATCATCCAGCACACCAATACTTCCAACTACCATGTAAACATTCCCGGCATTGCTTCCTTTATTGGCTGGGCCGTCAATCCCGAAACAAAAACGCAACAAGTCGTTGTAAAGCCCCTAAATAATCACACCTATTACATAACAGCAACCCCTAAAGCAGCCGCCGAATCCCAATACACCTATTTAGACCAGCCAGCAGCCTCCTTAACGGATGACAGCATAAGTAAAGATATAAAAGCTTTAACTAAAAAAGAAACTCCTACTGTTACTGTCAAAGAAGCAGGCCTTTTAACTAAACCTCAAGCTAGTTACGCCACTTGGGACCTCCTAAGTACAAAAGCTAACAAAGGCCAAGAATTAACAACCTATACGGCGAACTTCTATCTGGGTAATGATTTAAATACCTACTATACCTTAGCAAATACCTTTACGACTACGGACACCACGGCCAAAGAACTAGCTACAGCTAACAAGTCCTTCGCCAACGTTATCGTACCGTCCTTTCGGTCATCAGCTACCGTTGATTTTTTATCCTATGCAGCCAAATTAGACAAGCTCTCCTACCAAGTACCAAATGGTTTTACGCCCACAACAAATACAGACACAAAACAAGCCTACGCCGACGCTAATGGCAATATTTATAGTATTGAACAAGTACCTATCGATATCAAATCCAATCTAACAAGTCCCGCTCTCGTCTATGCTGAAATGCGCGATGCCGTACTCGGTATCTATCAAAAGGATCGTACGGTTAACCTAACCCGTACAGACCTCGTCTTATCTACCAATGTCATTGGCTACCTCATTTCTGGCTATAGTCTAAAGACCAATAAACATTTTATGGCCTTATCCTTATACCCACAAGACAGTCAAAAACAATATATCATCTCCTATACCTATACGGACTTACCTCAGGGCGCCACTGAACAAGATTTACGAGATGTATTAGAAGCTGCCTATATGGAAACGCCTATGCCAAGTCAAACAGCTGTATATGCTAATTTAGCAGGTTTAAATCAACATTAATAATTAATACTGTGCGTTCTACTTTCACACATATTAACTAATTGCCCTATATAGAATGTTTCTAACTAGCTAACCAATCATTCATATGGCAATTATTAACTAATGAATCTAGCCCATTACTATACATACAAACAAACCTATACCATACTCTCTAACACTTTATATTACTGAAATCCACCTGCCTACACCAATAAAGGGTCGTACACATTACTGTACGACCATCTATTAATATACAAATGCCTAATATAAACCATATTCCTATAGAGTAGACTGACCTATTACCTTTATTTACGAGCAATTGTAAAACCGGTTGCTTGCTGATTAGCCATAATGGTAACATCCGAAATCTGTACTCGTTTTGGTTGATTAGCTACAAAGACAACAACCTCAGCAATATCTTCTGGCTTTAAGGCTTCTACCCCTTGGTAAACCGCATCTGCCTTCTTTTGGTCTCCATGGAAACGCACCTTACTAAAATCCGTTTCTACAATACCTGGCTGAATGGTCGTCACCTTAATATCCGATTCAATCGTATCAATGCGAATACCATCACTTAAGGCTTTAACAGCTGCTTTTGTCGCACAATATACAGCGCCCTTAGCATAAGCATAAATACCAGCCGTAGATCCCATATTAACGATATGCCCCTTGTTACGCTTTAACATATCTGGTAAAACCATCCTCGTTACATATAAAAGGCCCTTTACATTCGTATCAATCATCGTTTCCATGTCATCAATGGAACTATCTTCAAAAGAATCTAGCCCTTGTGCCAGCCCTGCATTATTAACTAATACATCCACGCCACCTACCTGAGCTACCATCTTCGGTACAATAGCTTCTACATCCTTGCGGTTACGTACATCCAAAATAAATGTCGCCACCTGAACGCCATACTCTTTTTCAATATCTTCTTTTAAAGCCTGTAATTTATCCTGCCGGCGGGCACACAATAATAAATTATCTCCATTTTTAGCAAAAGCAATCGCTGTTTCTCGTCCAATACCTGCCGTTGCCCCTGTAACCATAACCATGCGTTTCACAGAAATCCCTCCTCTATATAAATTACATATATAATTAATGTATTTCTATTATTTTTACTTCTCTTGTAGCAATTGTATTTCCTGCAATAAAATGCGTCTTTCTTGTTCTAACTTTTTATTGTAATAGCTTTCCAACTTTTGACAACATTTTAAACCAATTCTAGGAATATCTGTTATTAACGTTTGCCACACAATAATTAATTTTATTATAAAGAAGTCCATTCGATAACCCTATCATCCGTCCACTTAAAAATTATTTTCCTTTTATTTTACCCTTTCTTAAAAGATGCCCTATCAGGCACTCCTTTTTATGGTGTAAAATAATAGATATAGAAATATTTCTAATGAATCACAGCTCTTTACCCGTGATTCCTATGTATAAAGGAGATGAAACCATGTTAGGACAAATTACCTATGCTAACCCAACAAAACTATACTTTGGCGAAGGGGCTTTAAAGAATCTAGGGCCGGCTTTACAAAATGTAGGAAAAAAGATTTTACTCGTTTATGGTGGTGGATCCATTAAGAAAAATGGCATCTACGATTCTATTTGCAAGATTTTAAAAGAAAATAATAAAGACGTTCTTGAACTACCTGGCGTTATGGCTAATCCAACCTTAGCCAAACTACATGATGGTATTAAACTAGTGAATACGCATAAAATAGACTTTATTTTGGCCGTCGGTGGTGGCTCTGTTTGTGACTACGCCAAAGCCTTAGCAGCCTCTGCTTATTGCAAAGAAGACCCTTGGGACAAATACTTCGTTAAACAGCTACCTGTAGACAATGCTGTTCTTCCTGTTGGCTGTGTATTAACTATGGTCGGTACGGGTTCGGAAATGAACGCTGGCTCGGTCATTACTGACCACAGCACAGATATGAAGATTGGCCGTATCTTTGGCGAAGAATTAATGCCAAAATTTGCTGTACTAGATCCGACTTTTACCTATACCGTTCCACAATACCAAATGATTGCTGGCTTCTTTGACATTATGTCCCATATTATGGAACAATACTTCTCTGGCACTGACGATAACACATCGGACTACCTAGCCGAAGGTCTTATGCGATCCCTCGTACATAACAGCCGCATTGCTGTAAAGAATCCAAAAGACTACGAAGCTCGCAGTAATATTATGTGGACGGCCACTTGGGCTCTAAATACCCTTATCGGTATGGGCAAGGAACAAGACTGGGAAGTACATATGATAGGCCATGCTGTTAGTGCCATAACAAATGCCACCCATGGTATGACACTGGCCTCTGTTTCTCTGCCTTATTATCATTTCATTATGGATGCTGGGCTGCCTAAATTCGTTCGCTTTGCTAAAAATGTATGGCATATAGACCCGACAGGTAAAACTGATGAAGAAATAGCCAAGGCTGGTCTCGATGCCCTAAAAGCGTGGATGTCAGATATCGGCCTTGTTATGCATTTATCTGAATTAGGGACTACTCCTGAAAACCTAGATGCTATCGCTGATGGTGTTATCCTCCTTGAAAATGGCTACAAACACTTAACCCGTGAAGATGTAGTAAGCATCCTTAAAGCAAGCATGTAACTTCTTTACTTCCAAAATTAGTACATCTTACGCATCTTGCACTAGTAACTCTTTATGCCTGCAAATATTCACAATACACAGCCATAAATAAAATAGCGTAAATAAAAAGAGGAAGTCTGACAAATATCTGACTTCCTCTTTTTATTTACAATTTGACTAAGAATCAACTTAACTCACTACATTAATTGGTTGTCCCTTAAAGAACGCTTTTACATCATCCGCAATAATCCTAACTAGCCGCTGCCGTGTTTCTAACCCTTTCCAACCCATATGTGGGGTCAAAATAACATTCTCCATAGCATACAGAGGATTACCCGAAACTGGTGGTTCCTCTTCTTGTACATCAAGACCCGCTCCTGCAATCGTTCCCTCTTGAAGAGCCTTTATAAGAGCCTTTTCATCAATCAAGGAACCTCGGCCAGTATTGATTAAAAAAGCTGTTGCTTTCATCTGCTTTAAAGCTTCTGCATTAATCATATGCTTGGTCGTATCATTTAAAGGGCAATTGAGAGATATATAATCAGATTCTTTAAGTAAGGTCTTAAAATCTACAAAATGTATTCCCTCACTATCCTGACGTGCTGTTCTTGTAGAAACAAGAATGTGCATACCTAAGGCCTGCGCTACCTTAATTATTTCTTTAGCAATATGTCCATAGCCAACTAAACCTAAGGTCTTACCATTAACTTCTAAATGCGGCACTGCTAAATAATTTGTAAAATTAGAATGATCACCTTTAGCCAAGCTACGAATTTGAGCCCCCATAGATGAGGCCAAATTCAATATAAACATAATAGCCGTATGTGCCACGCGTTCCGTCGAATAAGCGGGAATATTACACACTGTAATGCCTTTAGCCCGCGCTGCTTCAAGGTCAATATTATTATAGCCTGTACCTGCTTCAACAATCAGCTTTACCGAATCTGGAAAGCGCTTTATTAATTCCGCTGGCACTGGATATTCTTTAGTAACAACAGCATCCGCTCCTTGAATGCGAGTAATAAATTCATCAGGTGTAGAAGCATCAAAACTATATACCATGCCCCCTAATTGTGAAAAGTCTAATTGGTGGTCATAGTTCATTTTAAAAGCATTAATAAGAACTACTTTGTAAGACATAGATACGCTCCTCTCTCCTTATATAGCTATCTTTACGATTAATAAAATTTTACCATAGAGGGATTTATGTGTATATAGAGATAGGAAGGATAGGGAGCCGCACTACAAAAAAAACGACTAGCATTACACTAGTCGTTTTCTCTAGTACGCTATCTGACTCAGT
>SAMEA3663124__coassemble_31_pt1 | contig 52505 bp, 50 predicted proteins | sample SAMEA3663124__metabat2_low_PE_003 | metagenome-assembled genome bin SAMEA3663124 (sample SAMEA3663124) | pig gut metagenome | biome: pig gut; feature: pig-associated habitat; material: faeces | place: Denmark | collected 2012
CGCCGCCAAGTGTAATGGTACCTGTATGACCGTTAGCATCCTTCAGCTCGAAGCCACCCTGTAATTTAGTAATGTCGCCTGTATTCTTAGTAATGTTTGTCGTATTTTGGTCTACGGCTGTCTTGCTGGCTATATCATCTAAGACTACGTTTTGCGCTACGTCATTCTTTGTTACCGGGTTACCGTCTTTATCAACAAGCGGCAGTGTAATTTTGCCATTTGTTACAGAATAGTTGCCTTCTTTTACATGAGTATCTGTATCTACACCGGCAAATTTCTTAAGGCTTACCTCTGCTTTAGAACCATCATTATTTGTAATGGTTAACGTATTGCCATCAACGCTGGCACCGGTTACTTTCGTATCCTTCAAGCCTGTTACGGTTGCTGTTAAGCCATTTGTACCTGTTAATGTAATCGTACCATTACCATTGTCCTGGTAGCTTGCTGTACCACCGGTTACGTATTTGTCTTTGGCAGCAATCTTATCATAATCAACTTTAATGTCATAGTTTTTATTAGCTGCTGTTGCCGGATTGGTATTTGTTACAATGATGCTATTATCACTGGATTCAACCGTTGTCTGTCCAGCCTTCATCTGACCCAAGTTAACAGCATCGGTATCAGCAGAACCTGCCGCTACACCATGAATCTGGTTGCCGCCATTATTCAAACCAGCATTAGTTAAGGATACATTCTTACTTGCCCCTGCCGGACTAGTAATGGTCACACCGCCATCATTCATTGTTGTATTGCCGGTTGTTACCGACTTAGCGGTTACATCCTTGAAGTCCGGCGAATCAGTCATGCTGATACCTACCATGCCGTTGGAGATGGTGGTCTTCAAGTTCTTACCAAGATACGTGCCGCCCTGCGTTGCACCGCCTGTGGTCTGACCGGCATCTGCTGCGGAGATGGACAACGTAGACCCTAAAATCTGTTTGGTGCCGCCGACTGTATCATCGTTACCAGTTACGGTAATCGGTTTAACCATGACATTATACAACTGCTTGCCGTTGATAGCATCTGTCGATGTTGCACTTACTTCACCAGGTGCTACATTAACGATCTGGCGTGTTAATTTCGGCTGCGTTACTTGTGCAGTCGACACAGTTTCCGAACCGACACTGACAACGCCAATCGTCAATGCACCGTCTTTTTGCGCATTGTCATAAGAGACTGTCTTACCCTGTGCATCGGTAACCTGGCTTTCTCCTACAGCAACTGCTTTCTTATCCATAGAAGAGCTACCTAAAGCAACAGATCCTTCATTTTCAACATCTGCACCTACACCAATAGCGACACCATATTTAGCATTTTCACCTACCAAGGAATTATGACCTAACGCTACGCCATCCTGTGCATAGGCTCTTGCTTGAAACCCGTTAGCAACAGAACCTGTTCCATCGGCTTTCGAATAAGCTCCGGTTGCCGTTGCCTTATTAAGAGCCTGTGCATTATAGCCTAAAGCAGTAGCCAAATTCCCATCTACTTTATACCCAGATTGTTCGATTGTATTACCGCGCCAGTTCGTATGCGCGCCAGCCCCTAATGCTACAGAACCGGCTCCATACGTATCTGTGTATGAACCTACGCCTACTGTTTGATCGTCATGAGTTTTAGCTTGAGAACCTAAGGATACGCTGCTTCTTCCTTCCGCCAAGCTGCCGCTACCGATGGCCTGGCTCCAAGAGACGCCATCCTTAACAGTAGCAGCGCTACCGATAGCAACGCCTGCTATACCGCCATTGGAAGCACCGTTACCAATAACAACGGAGTTAGTGTTGGTTGCTTTTGCTGTGTTACCAATAACAACGGAGAACTGATCTGTTGACGTATTCTCATTACCGATAACGATGCTGCGGTTTGAATATCGTGCCATATTATCATCACCGATGACAATCGTCCGTCCTGATGTTCCATTATCATTCACCGGTGGCACCGTAGCATTATAATCTACCGTGTTTCGATTCCCATAAATGACACTGTCAAATGTTCGTTTGTCAAAATTCGTAGCCACCGGGATGCCGGCTGTATCCTTGTATAAAATTTCTTTATTGGCATTACCAACCATAACGGTATTCTGGCTAAGTGCCTGGTTGTTATTACCAACGGCTATAGTATTCGATTGATCAGCTTTCGTGTTTTCCCCTATAGCAATCGCCCCATTGCCGGCTGCAATAGCGCCTTCACCGGCAACAATCGTATTATTTGCTCCGTTCGAAATACCTGAATTTGCATAACTTACACCGGACGCTGTCGCCAATAAAGCCGCCAACACCGGTGCCAATAAAGCGGTCTTCATCATCGATTTATGATGTACCCGTTTGGTTGTCTTCTGATTGCGGCGGGCAAACTCCGACGCAACAATATAACAGCCTTTAGCCTTACTCCATACAACATTATAGATCTTATTCACAAATATTCCTCCACCTATGCATCTTACAATAAACCGTCACCTATACGTATCTACCATTAACCACGCTCCTCTACGGTGACTGCGGCACGACTATCCTCTCTACCTATAAACGGAATGGCATCAATTACCTGTCTCAATAAAACACATTACCCGACCGGTCTTTTTACTATTTTCCTTTTTTTATGGATAAATAATATACGTAAACAATATACATTATATATTATACAATTATAATGAAAAAAAACAACTTTAATTTATTTTAATTAAAGTTGTTTCACAAATTGTTAATAAAATATTAAATTGTACACGCAAAAATCCAATAATTAAGGTTCTTTGTCAAATGTTGGGGTCTCTCCCATCTATACCCCTTTCTACCAGCAGCTCTCTTATATACTCGCATCTTAACGATAATCTCGTTAAATAAAACAAACATGTATATAGAGACCTGCTCTTTTATTCTTATAGATAGACTTTTAACTAATTCTACCCTATACGCAATAGGTACCTATAGTTACTATGTACTCTATCCTTATACGGCAAAAAGACCTAATACAGTAGCCAGTGCCAAGGAAATCCAAGAAAGAATCCACATATATGGTGCGCAGTAAACAATTAACTTACGTAAGGAGATACCTGCCAAACCGCAAGCTAAATACGTTGTGGCCGCCTGTGGCGTTACCAATACGCCGTAGTTCTTACCAATTAGCATAGCCATAGACATACTTTCTGGACTAACACCAAAGCTCTGACCTACATTAATAGCCAGTGGCATTAAGCCAAAGAAATAGGAGTCTGTCCCTAGCAACATACCAATTGGCACAGCTAAGAAGCCAAATACATCCTGCAGATGTGGCCCTAAGAAGTTAGGAATAACAGCTACTAACATTTCTGCCATCGAATGCATCATACCTGATTTATCAAGGACACCTAAGAATACACCAGATGCCAATAAAATCATCGGCATCGATACAGCTGTTGCTGCATGCATTTTCATAGCCCGTGCCTGGTCTTTCGCCTGAGGGAAGTTAACCATTAAAGCTAAGGCAAGGCCTATCATGAAGGCACCATACATAGGAATCTTCGTAAAGCATAACAAGGCGATAACCCCTAAAGTAAGCAATAAGTTAAACCAGAACATCTGTGGTTTTTTCATAAACTTAGCATCTTCTTCAGACAACTGGTCATCAGCAGAAATTTCTTCATTAGATGTAACCATCATAGCTGCTTTACTACCTGGTACCGGCACAATACCAGCACCACGCCGTTTTTCTACAATCCCCATATACACAGCAAAAGCAAGGTTAACTAAACAGCCTACAATCTGTAATGGGATTAATTTATGCCAAATAATATTAACGTCAACGCCCAATACAACGCCTGTACGAGCAACTGGACCGCCCCAAGGCATTAAGTTCATAACACTGAAAGCCGCCCCGATAAGACATACCAAAACAACAGGGCGCATATGCATCTTTTTATAAATAGGAAGCATAGCTGGAATAGTAATCAACATAGTAGCTGCCAAAGCCCCATCCAAATGGGAAATGGTAGCCAAAATCATAGTTGATACCGTAACCATAATAGTGTTATTACCAGCTTTTTTTACCAAGAAATTAACCAATGGATCAAATAAGCCCAAATCACTCATCATGGAGAAATAAATAATTGAGAAAATAAATAATACCGCTGTTGACCAAGTAACACCAACGCCTGTTTTCATAAAGCCAAAAATTTCCGCTGGAGAGTAGCCCGCAATAAGCGCGGCAATGATTGGTACAAAAATGAACAACGGTACTGGCTGTCCTTTACCAGATACAAGGGCTGCTACGATGACAATAACCATCAAAGCGCCAATAATCCCTAAAAACATACACTTCCTCCTTTAGGAATAAAACAATTTTTCTATAGTCTTATTTAATTAAGACCATAAAATAAAACTATATACTCGTGTAAAAAAAATAATTTCACCACGAGCCCAATACTATACCAAATACCCGATACTAGATAACAAGAACCCTATACCAAGATTCATTACCTATATGTATTAATTAAATAGCCAACATATCTCAGTTAGAGGATCTAGCCCTCTAACTGGTATATGTCAACAAGACTAACTCAACTTAGTCTAATGGTTTACGAACAACGTCGATAATAGAGCCATCACGATATTCAACGATAGCTACGATATCTTCGTCTTTATCGCTAACTTTAATATCTTCTGGTTTACCTACACGGTCATAAGCCATTTTCTGCAATTCTTCAATTGTAAAGATTGGCAAATTAGAACCTTGTAATTTTTCAATTAAATCCTGACGAGCTGGATTAATAGCTAACCCACGTTCTGTTACGATAACGTCAACAGAACTACCTGGTGTGATAACCGTCTGTACATGATCACGAACCATTGGCAAACGACCACGAATTAATGGGCAAGTAATAACTGTTACTTTAGCACCAGCAGCTGTATCACTATGACCACCAGAAGCACCCATCAATACACCATTAGAATCAGTCATACAGTTAACATTAAAATCTGTATCTACTTCGGTAGCACCTAAGAACACCACATCTAAATGGTTAACCATGCAGTCTGTCCACGGATTAGCATACATAGAGGCACTCATTTCAATATGATTTGGATTGTTGTGCAAGGAAGCAGCTGCTGCTGTATCAAATGTCTGCGTATCATATACAGCCTTAATCAACCCTTCTTCTAGCATGCCAGCTAATACACCTGTAGCACCGCCAACACCAAAACCACCAACAACGCCTTTTGCTTTTAATTTTTCACTAATATTCTTAGCCACAGCCAATGGAGCCCCACCAGCACCTAACTGGAAGGAGAAGCCTTCTTCAATAATGCCCGCCTCATCTAAGAACTGAGCTGCCATTTCAGCAATTTTAAGTTGTACTGGATTACGAGTAATGCCAATAGCACCAGAGGCAATGCCGTTCGGATCACCAATTTCTTCAACGGCTACCACATAATCAACGTTAGTCTGTGGAATGCTGTACGGATATACATAATCAACCAAATTATCTGTAATTAAAACGGTCTGATCTGCATATTGTGCATCAACCATAGCATAACCAAGAGCACCACAAGCCGATTTACCAATCATGCCTGTTGCATTTCCGCGAGGATCACAAGTTGGTACACCTAAAAAAGCTACGTCAATATGTACATCACCACAAGTTACAGCACGAGCACGACCACCATGTGGGCGAATGACTAACGGCCGTTTTAAAGCACCTGGATTCTGTGTTAAGAATTTACCAAGCGCATCGCGAACACCTGATGTTTCCAAAGCAGTTACCGTGCCATCCTTAATCATATCGATTAAGAAATCATGGCAAGGAGACAAGGAACTTGTCGCAATCGTTAAGTCCTTAATACCTTTTTCATGGATACGGTCCATAACGAGTTTCATTACATAGTCACCATTACGGAAATGATGATGGAAAGAAATCGTCATGCCATCCTTTAAGCCTGTCTTTTCAATAGCTTCATCAATAGAAACTAATACTTTACTTATATGAGCTAGCGTCGTATGCATAGGACGACCAGCACGTTTTGTTTTTGCTTCTAAAGCAAATTCCCCTTGATAGACTTCACGACCTTTTAATGCTGGAATAGTCAAAGGAATTTCTCGATTTACTTTATTTAACATCTCGTTCAGCTCCTTCTTCTAATTCAACTTTAATTCCTGCAGCCCGTGCCTTATCTACAACGCGCTGAGCTCGTACTACGATAGGACCATCAATCATCTTACCATCTACGGCAATAACACCTTTGTTATTACGTAACGCATCAGCATAGCTATTCAAGACTTTTACAGAGTGAGCGATTTCTTTTTCACTTGGAGTAAATACATCATGAATAATCTTAATCTGACTTGGATGAATACAAGATTTGCCATCAAAGCCAAGAGCCTTAATGAATTCCACCTCTTCACGGAAGCCTTCTGGATCTTTTACATCAGAGAATACCGTATCAATAACACGAATACCTGCTTCACGAGCGGCTAATAAAATAGTTTGCCGTGCAAATAACAATTCTACAGCTGGTTTATTTTTAGTTGTACGAAGGTCAGCTCGATAATCTTCAGCCCCCAAGGCAATAGCGACTACACGAGGACCATGGCAGATTTCACGTACATTATATAAACCTTTTACGCTTTCAATAGCTACGATAATATTAATCGTGCCTTCTTCCCAACCATTGGCTTTTTCTACTTCTTCGATTTTTTTAGCTACTAATTCAACTTCCGATACATCTTCTGTCTTAGGCAAGCGAATCAAATCAGGTTTAGCTGGAATAATAACATCCATATCATCTAAACCATACGGTGTCTGTGTTGGATGATTAATACGAACAACACGTTCCCCTTTGAATGGCAATTTTTTTAGTGCTTCAGCTACCAACAAACGAGCTGTATCTTTTTCCGTTACTGGAATGGAATCTTCAATATCAAACATCAAGCTATCAGCACCGTGAATATCCGCACTGTTAATCATTTTAGGCGAATTGCCAGGCACGAACATCATGGAACGGGACAAGCGTTTTTTAGCGTCTTCTGTTAATTGACTCATTAGGCCTTGCTCCCCCTTTCTAATGCACCAAGTACGCGGGCTTTAATAGTGTAATCCCATGCGTTCTTATCTTGGGCTATTACTTTAACGCCATCAAATCCAGCGTCAGCTACTACTTTCTTAATGAATTCTTCAATATGTTTACCATATTGATGCATAACCTTAGATGTTAAGTCCACTTCTACACCCGATGCGATTGGTTCTACCGTAACAAGTACGTCGTTCTTTTCATCGAATCCGGCTGTAGCTGCTTTCACTAACTTAGCCATATGCCTATCCTTTCTATCTACCACAAGAAATCACTATTTTTACACCTTTATTATATGCACGCTTACTGGTAGAAAGAAAATAAAAAGTACTTATAGGCGATATAAATTATCTCTTACGATAATTTTATAATCCATATGCGTTTATGTAATATTAAAAAGGGGTGGCTCCCTAGCAAGCCCATACTATCGTAAGACTTGCTAGGAAACCGCTCCTTTTTATATGCTATTAAGTTTGTGGTATACGATGCTTATAATATTCTAAAACATACTCAATAAAAGTACGTACTGCTGGTAACTGCATGCTTACTTTATCATCATAATATAGATATGTTGGTCTCGTTAAAGGCTGCCCTTGGCTATCAAAAATAGGCTCAATATAAATACCTTCATCACGGCAACTGCCAAGACCCATATAAGGTAAAATTGACCAACCTAAGCCTTCTCGTATAAAATGGCGACAAGTAACCATAGAATCAAGTTCCATAGCTGACTGGGTACCTGCTGGCAAGTTTTCACTACACCAATTATCAAAGACCGTTTGTATAGATGGATCCGTACGATACTGTATCAAGGGACGCTTAGATAACTCTTCATGGCTAATCTTATCCTTATTAGCTAAGCAATAAGGTTCATCTAGCAAGAAAACCTGTTTGCCCTGTCCGCTATAAGCACCACGTGCAATAGCAACATTTACCTCACCAGTATTATACATCTTTTGAATTTGCTGACTATACCTAGTCTTTACCTGAATATGAATCTTAGGATATTTAGCTGTAAACGAATGCAAAAGAACAGGCAATTCATAATCAGCGAAATTAATAGACGCCCCAATCTTCAATGTTCCACTAATTTCACCCGTTAGTTGTCCCATAGACTGCCGCATCAATTCCGTTTCCTGCACCATTCGCTGGCAATACTCATAGAAAACTTCACCTTGCGGCGTCAAAGTCATTCCATCATTGGTACGAAGCAATAAAGGACAATCCATTTCCTCTTCCATATGCCGCAAACGATAACTCAACGCCGGTTGCGATAAAAACAACTTCTCCGCCGCCCGCGTTATATTCCCTTCTGTTACCACCGTGATAAATGTATGCCATTCCTTTTCGTCCATACGTGCCTCTTATATTAATTACCTCTTACATAGTCTATCTCTGCACTTTTCTATATCCCGCTACCGCGCATTCGCCTGTCCTTCAAAGACTTTTCCACGTGCACCATCGACAGTGACAACCACACCGTCATCAAGCATGCGCCCATCAAAACCTAAGACAACAGGAATTCCATAATTCATGCCTACAATAGCGGCACCAGACGTAAATCCATCTTCTAAGGAAATAATAGCTCCTGCCCGTTTCGTATAGGCCGCCATATCTGCTTCCATCGTACCAATGACTAACACATCACCATCTGTAAAACGATCTTGCCAACCAGACTTAGTTGTATTACATACACGACCTGTCGCTGCCTTTTTACCAACACCATTGCCAGCCAAAAGAACACAACCAACAACATGTACACGGATCATATTGGTTGTTCCTGCTGTACCTGATGGTACACCAGCTGTAACTACAACCAAATCACCTGAATCAATTTTACCTGATTCTGCCGACGTAGCAATCGCACTACGTACCATATCATCCGAATTCGTTTCCTTCGGAGCTAATTGTGCCTCTACACCCCAATACAACTGCACCCGGCGAATAATTTCTTCATGCGGCGTTACTGCAATAATTTTACAATCTGGCCGATTGCGAGCGACTGACAAGGCCGTCCGTCCACTTTCTGTGCAGGTCAAAATAGCCGCAGCTCCTAAATTTTCTGCAATCCGCACCGTTGCATCACAGACCGCTTCCGTTGTTCTAAATTCAGCTTGGTCAAATTCATGGCGCATCTTACGGTAAAGATCCGACGATTCAATAACCGTAGCGACCCGCGTCATAGTCTTAACCGCTTCAACTGGATAATCACCACCAGCTGTTTCTCCACTTAACATAATCGCACTCGTACCATCAAAAATAGCATTAGCTACATCGCTGGCTTCTGCTCGTGTTGGTCTTGGATTATGTGTCATAGACTCTAACATCTGTGTAGCCGTAATAACCGGTTTAGCAGCTAAATTGCACTTGGCAATCATCTGCTTTTGCAAAACAGGCACTTCTTCCGCTGGAATTTCTACACCTAAGTCACCACGAGCTACCATTAGTCCATCAGACATTTTTAAGATATCATCAAAATTATTAAGACCTTCCTGGTTTTCAATTTTAGAGATAATCTGAATGTCAGCCCCTTCATCTTCTAAAATACGGCGAATGGCTACCACATCAGAGCCCCTCTGCATAAAAGAAGCCGCTACAAAATCTACCTTCTGCTGACAACCAAAACGCAAGTCCGCTTCATCCTGCTTGGATACAGGCGGCAAAGACAAATTAGCTCCTGGTACAGCCACGCGTTTGCGGTCACTCATAGACCCGCTATTTTGTACCGTCGTATAAATTTCCGTACCATCGATTTTATTAACTTTCAAAGTAACTAAGCCATCAGATAATAAAATATCACTGCCAACTTTAATATCATCGACAAGACCCGCATGATTAACACTACAGCGATGCACATCACCTTCAATATCTTGCGTCGTTAAGATAAATTCTTGCCCTGCCTGTAATTCAACCTTACCCTCTTTAAATAAGCCTAACCGCATTTCTGGACCTTTAGTATCTAGCATTAAGGCCACTGGGCGGCCAACCCGTTCGGCTGCTTCCCGAACCATCTGCATACGTTTTGCATGATCTTCATGAGATCCATGTGAAAAATTAAAACGAGCCACATTCATCCCCGCTTGAATCATAGCTTCCAAAACACCTGGTGCATCTGTACTCGGTCCAATAGTACATACAATTTTCGTTTTCTTTAACATCTGAAACCCTCCTTGCCTGCATCATTTTCTACATATACATACTTATACTAATTCAACACTGTCTTTACCTAATATATTCTCTATAGACTGGCAAATCTCTTTTGTAGGTGTAAAATAAAAAGCTTGGCTCGCTGGTATTTGTTTACGCTGTGCCTCAATCTGAAAAGCCACCGGCGTTGTTCCAGCCGTTGCTAATAGTAATTTTCTAAGAGCCTGACTGGCTTCTGGTGTATCATAGCCTTTACGGATATGAAGTACCACCTGCCGTGCATTTTCCATTCGCACCCGTAGAGGTTTTACTGAATCCGCAATCAACTGAATGCCTTTTTCATCAGCGTCTAGCCGACCATGCACTTTTACCGCCATATCTACAGCCAAATAGGTCTGACTCTGTTGGTAAATTCTAGGGAAAACAACCACTTCCATAGAGCCTGTATAATCTTCAACTTGGATAATAGACATAACTTCATTGCGTTTAGTCATAATATCCCGCTTATTAGTAATAAGACCACCAATGGTCACTTCTTTTTTATCCAGTCGCTCTGGATTATCCTGAGCCTTTCCTAGTTCAAAGAGCTGATTCAATATATCTTTATATTCATCCAAAGGATGCCCCGTTATATAAAAACCCGTATATTCCTTTTCATCCTTAAGCTTTTCAACATCACTTAAATCTGCCACCTGCGGTACAGCCACGGCATCGGCACTTTCCTCAGCTTCTCCGAACAAGCTCATTGTGCCAAGGGCCTCATCTTTTTGTAACTTACTGCCTAAAGCCTGCACTTGTTCATACATGGCTAAAAGCTGACCTCTAGTCTCACTAAAAGAATCCATAGCCCCGCAACGAATTAAGCTTTCCAAAAGCCGCTTATTGACTAAACGTGCATCCACTCGTTTGCAAAAATCTAACAATGATGAATACCTACCATGAAGCTGTCGTTCCTTAATTAAAGCCTCAATAGCATTGTCACCTACTTGCTTTATCCCGCCAAGGCCAAAGCGAATAGCGCCCTCTTGTACAGCAAAACCTCGTTCACTCGCATTAATATCTGGCCCTAAAACCGGCACACCATGCTTTTTACATTCATTAATATAAAAAGTTAACTTTAAAGGATTTCCCATAAAACTTGTCATAGTCGCCGCTAAAAACTCTGGGAAATAATGAGCCTTCAAATAAGCCGTCTGATAAGCAATATAGGCATACGCCGCTGAATGAGACTTATTAAAACCATACCCGGCGAAATAAACAAGCAAATCAAAGACTTCCTTGGCTACGTCTTCATCAATGCCATTAGATAAAGCTCCTTCCATGAAGGAGGCTCGCTGTGCCTTCAAGACAGACTCTTTCTTTTTTCCCATAGCACGCCGCATCAAATCAGCTTGTCCCAAGGAAAAGCCACCCATAGCCGAGGCTATCTGCATAACCTGTTCTTGGTAAAGAATAACCCCAAAGGTATCCTTCAAAATCGGCTCTAACAAAGGATGTAAATAAGTGACTTCTTTTTCACCATGACGGCGCTTAATGAAATCTTCTACCATGCCACTACCTAAAGGTCCTGGCCTGTACAAGGCAACTAAAGGAATCAAATCTTCAAAATGACTAGGCTTTAAATCCATAACAAGGCGCGTGATACCTTCCGATTCTAGCTGAAAAACACCAGCTGTATCTCCCTTTTGCAAGAGCTGGCAAGCCGCCTTGTCATCTAAAGGAATAGCATCTAAGTCTATACTAAGTCCCCGATTCTTCTTAATAAGTTCCAAGGCATCATTCATAACTGTCAGGGTGCGAAGGCCCAAAAAGTCCATCTTCAAAAGGCCTAGCTCTTCAATATTATCCTTATCGTACTGAGTCACATAGCCTTCTTCATTGGAATTTTGTATGGGCACAATATCTTCCAAAGGTGCCGCCGAAATTACCACACCCGCCGCATGGGTCGAGGTGTTACGGGCTATTCCTTCTAATTTTAGGCCATAATCAAACAGTTGTTTAACTACCGGATCTGATTCGTATTTTTCCTTTAACTCCTTACCAGCTAGGGCCTTTTGCAAGGTTATCCCCAGTTCATTAGGAATCAACTTAGCTAGGCGATTAACCTCCGCCAAAGGAATATCTAATACGCGACCTACATCTCGAATAACCGCCCGTGCTGCTTCCGTACCAAAGGTAATAATCTGAGCCACTCGTGCCTGTCCATACTTACGCGTTACATACTCAATGGCCTTGCCTCGTTTTTCATAGCAAAAGTCAATATCAATATCAGGCATGCTAACACGTTCTGGATTCAAAAACCGTTCAAAAAGCAGGTCATACTTTAAAGGATCTAAGCCCGTAATCCCTAGCAAATAGGCAACCACAGACCCAGCCGCACTACCACGCCCTGGACCGACTAATATATCATGGGTCTTAGCGTAATGCACATAATCCCACACAATCAAAAAATAATCATCAAAGCCCATAGTATGAATAATACCAAGCTCATAATCCAGCCGTTCAGTCACCTCTTTAGAGGCCTCGCCATACAAACGGGGAATCGCTTCTTCACATAATTTACGTAAATAAGTCGCAGCCGTTTCCCCTTCTGGCACCTCATAATGAGGCAAATGATGGGCATCAAAATCAAATTCTACATGACAGCGGTCAGCAATAGCCAAGGTATTCTCCATTGCCCCTGGAATATGTCCAAAGAGCTCCGCCATCTCATCCCCGCTCTTCATATAAAAAGAGTCATTAGGAAAACGTAAGCGGTCGATATCGGACTGCTTACGACCTGTAGAAATACAAACCTTAATATCCTGCGCTTCTGCGTCTTCTCTGTTCACATAATGAAAATCATTGGAACAAACAAGTCCTACCTGGTATTCCTTGGCCAATTCGATTAAAACATCCTGCGCCTGTAACTCCTCTGGTATTCCATGGTTTTGCAGTTCCAAGAAAAAATTATCCTTGCCATAGGTATCTAAATACCATTCTAGGGACTGCCGGGCCTTTTCCATATCCCCTTGAATAATGTACTGAGGAATTTCCCCTTGAATACAAGCACTCAAAACAATAATTCCTTTATTGTAAGTTCTAAGCAAATCGTGGTCAGCACGTGGCTTATAAAAGTACCCTTCTGTAGACGCTTTGGATACAATTTTTACAATATTCTCATACCCTTCTTGCGTCTCAGCCAATAAGATTAAATGCTTTAATCGGTCACGCTTACTCCCCTCCGGCTTTTCCAAGCGACTGCCTAGAGTCACATAGACTTCACAACCAATAATGGGCTTTATTCCCGCTTTTACAGCCTCTTTATAAAAATAAACGGCCCCACACATATTACCGTGATCGGTTATAGCCAAAGCCGGCATATTCAGTTCCTTAGCCCTAGCTACCATGTCAGGAAGCCGGCTAATCCCATCCAGCAAACTATATTCTGTATGTGTATGTAAATGTACAAATGGTTTCATTTACGGCCTCACTCCCCTTCCTGCCTATATTTTCAATCAATTTACTTCTCATTTATATTCTTATACCGTAACCGCATTACAAGACGTCCGTCGGTAAAAAACAACCATTTCTCTATGAATCCACCAATACTCTGGTTCCATATCCTCAACAATAGCATAGAAACGTTTCGAATGATTCAATTCAATAAAATGAGCTAACTCGTGAATAAAAACAGCCCGTAAATACTCTGGTTGACCCTTAACCAATTGTATATTTAGACTAACCCGCTTTCGTCCTGGCGTACACGACCCCCATCGACTCGTCATCCAGCGAAGTTCAAGCTTATCTAACTCTATAACATAACCGTGCTGCCGAAATTGTTTCAACAAATAGTTACGTAAAAAGGCAACGCGTTCTTTTATTTGCGTCACATAAAAATCTTCCATCAATCGCTTTTTTTCTTCCACACTTAAGGGATGTCCTTTGAGATAATAAAAAACAAGATAGCGCCCTTCTACTTTGATAAAGGGTGCCGTCATATTCTGTATACGTATATCCTTATCCGTCTCAGAATTTTCAGTACCTCGCCCTTTCTTCTCAGTCTTTCTTTGTCTATGTTTAGCCACAAGTTCTTCCTTGCTAACCCCTTTTAACACAATTTCATAGCCTAGGCCCCATAGACAAACAATATCACCTTTTTTATAATCGATTCTCTGTCTCTCTCTATCCTCTCGTTCTTGACACAAACGCTCTTGCCCAGAAGCAATAAAATCAGAAGCGCCTATAACAAAATCATCTACGCTTTTAAGTGACACACCCCTAGGCGCTGATACCTTTACTAGTCCATCCTTGGCTATACGCAGATTATAGCGTTTGACCGACTTTATAGTCAGCCTATAAGTAATGCGGCCATATTTTCCCATAACCGTTCGTTCAAGAACCGTTCCTAATCTCATACTCAATATTATATCCTATTTTATGCTTATCTTAGCACACTTTTACAAAGCTATATTTTTACTATGCTAAAGACTTTCTAGCCCTAAACGATACCCAGATGCACTAAATCACGAAGTGCCCTGTGCTTCTCGTAGGGAGCCTTCACCGTAGGTGACCAGCTCTCGAGCGAACGTACAGGGTACTTCCATACCCTGCTCATGATGTTAGACACACTACTTATATTATAGCAGACAAAGCACATAAAGAACTCATAATAAACAACAAAACCGGCAACAGTAACGTTACCGGTTTTATGTCATAGAGACTAGCTATATTCGCTCTATCTTATTTTTTATTTTTAGCTGCTTTAGCACGCGCACTGCGGTCTAAAATAGCCTTGCGCATACGAATGCTCTTCGGCGTTACTTCAACCAATTCATCATCATTGATCCATTCCAAAGCCTGTTCCAAACTGAAAATACGAGGTGGAACCAAACGTACGGCATCATCCGACGAACTGGAACGCGTATTAGTCAAATGCTTAGTCTTACATGGGTTAACATCCATATCCGTATCACGAGCATTTTCACCAATAATACGACCCATATACACTTCTTCATTAGGACCAACGAACAAAGTACCACGGTTCTGAATAGAGTCCAAACCATATGGCGTTGTTTCCCCATTTTCGAAAGCAACCAAGGCCCCACGTGTACGACCTGGAATATCTCCCTTGTATGGGGCATAACCATGGAATACATGGTTCATAATCCCATTACCCTTAGTAGCTGTCAATAACTGGGCACGGAAACCAATCAAGCCACGAGCCGGAATAACAAATTCCATACGTAAGTAACCTGCTACTTCAGCCATATTAATCAACTCAGCCTTACGCTGACCAAGGTTTTCCATAACAGCACCCATAAATTCTTGTGGTACGTCAACAGTTAAGTATTCCAATGGTTCGCATAATTGGTCATTAATGCGTTTGTAAATAACCTTAGGTTTCCCAACCTGCATTTCGTACCCTTCACGGCGCATGGTTTCAATCAATACAGCAATATGTAATTCGCCACGACCAGATACTTTGAAAGAATCTGGTGATTCTGTTTCTTCTACCCGCATAGATACGTTCGTTTCTACTTCGCGGAACAAACGATCACGCAAGTGACGGCTAGTTACAAAGTCCCCTTCTTTACCCGCAAATGGAGAGTTGTTAACGGAGAAAATCATGGACAAGGTTGGTTCATCGATGGAAATAGAAGGTAAGGCTTCTGGTTTTTCTGCATCAGCTACGGTTTCACCAATATTGATATCTTCAATGCCGATAAAGGCAATAATATCGCCCATAATAGCTTCGTCTGTTTCAACACGTTTTAAGCCGTTATAAGTATATACACGACCGATACGGCCTTTCCGTTCACTATCGCCATCCAAAATGGCTACCTGCTGATTTGGTTTCATGCGGCCACGAACGATACGACCAACAGCTACCTTACCAACATATTCATCATAGTCAAGTGTAGTAACCATGAACTGTAATGGCGCATCTACGTCCCCTTCTGGTGCTGGAATTTCTTTAATCAATACATCAAATAATGGATCCATGTTATCTGATTCATCATCCATGCTTAATTTAGCGATACCATCACGAGCTGAAGCGTATACAACCGGGAAATCCAACTGATCATCGTTAGCTTCTAGTTCCATAAATAATTCCAGAACTTCTTCTTCTACTTCACTAACACGTTGGTCAGGACGGTCAATCTTGTTAATAACAACGATTGGTTTTAAACCCTGTTCCAAGGCCTTTTTCAATACGTATTTTGTCTGAGGCATTGGGCCTTCAAAAGCATCAACCAATAATAAAACGCCATCAACCATGTTAAGTACACGCTGTACTTCCCCACCGAAATCAGCATGACCCGGAGTATCTACGATATTAATCTTTACACCGTTATGCATAACAGCCGTGTTCTTAGATAAAATAGTAATCCCACGTTCACGTTCAAGGTCATTAGAGTCCATAACGCGGTCAGCTACTTTTTCGTTTTCACGGAAAATATGGCTTTGTTTTAACATAGCATCAACCAAGGTCGTCTTACCATGGTCAACGTGCGCAATAATGGCAACATTACGAAGATTTTCGCGAATCATAATTGTCTCCTCTGTGTATCTTCTCTATACAAATGATATATCATTAAATCTAAAATAAATAACAACGCTTAATTATATCACAAAATACATAAATAACAAAGGAACTTTATTATTTACATACTTTTAACAGCTTTCCAAAAAGGCCTTCACCACATCATTTTTCGCTTTCATAGCTTCAATCTCATCAGGCTGCAACACCTGCACCTTATCACGGTCTAAATTAACTAAGCATAAAAAGCCTACGTAATCCCCTTTATTAGCGCGAAACTGATGAACCATCCGGCTAGGTATTTCTATAAAATCGCCTACCTTAATATCTGTCACCTTATCATCTAAGAGAACCTGTCCATGACCACGGAAAATCATAACCATATGCGTATGGTCATGTCGTTCTAAGGTAGAATAGCCACCTGGTTTTACTTCAAAATACCGAAATTGGCAGGGAATATCCTTAGCGCCATTAAAGAGCACCTGCCGTGTTACATCCTTAAAAGGGCTCCCGTCCTGCTTATAAACTAATGTATCTACACCATCCCAAGTATAGCTAGATTCATCAAACTGTTTTATCATTTAATATGCCTCTCTATTTATATTCCTTATACTGAAGAAAATACGCGCAATCAGCTAACTTTATTAGATAACAAACAATTTCTTGTCTTGTAATTTAGTTGCTAGCACCAGATACTGACAACATAGACACTACCAATAGTCCTCTCTTATCTTTACTTCCATAAGTAGAAAGGGATTGCAATATCATAAATTGCAATCCCTTTCTACTTCATATACTAGCTAATTAAGAACAAAACTAACAATGTCTCCCCTATAGATGTCACTTCAATGCTAAAACTACAGCAAAGTATCATCAAGTTAACTGTTTAATCTCGGCTTTTCTATTCTTATCTATTAGCTAAATAATTTTTTAATTACGCTGCCTACGCCATGATGATGGTGATGCGGTGCATCCGTAATACCTGTTACTTCAAAGCCTGTATCATCGATGGCTTTGGAAATCTGTTCTTCTGTCGACTTAGCGCTATCAAAGGAAATCGTTACATCTTTAGTCTTCAAATCTACATCACAAGACATAACGCCTGGCATACCTAACGCAGCACCAGTAACCGTTTTTTTGCAGTTATCACACATCATACCAGGTACTTTAAATACTTTAGTTACATTTGTTCCGTTAGCTTCACAGCCGCAATCTTTACACATACTATCCCTCTCCTTTTATTTGTCAGCTTCTTTTTGTTTCTGATCGTTTTTAGCGCCCACTTCAACATCAATTGTTTCTACTTTTGCTTCCGTCTTAACTGGCTGTTCTGTTTTAGCTTCTGACGGTGTTACAGCCCCTTTAAATTCTTTAAGGCTTTTACCAATAGCCTTACCGACTTCTGGCAATTTTCCTGGGCCAAAAACAACCAATGCAATTACTAAAACTAAGATCAATTCAGGCGTTCCTAAATTAAACATGTATGTCACCTCTCTGCAAATACCAATCTACTTACCTAGTGTAACAGTTTTCTTGTATTTACGCTAGCTGAAGCCTCCACAGTTAATTATAATTTTAACTTTCCACCGGCTGCTTCATCAACGTACCAGCGCACCTCATCTTGCGATAAGACCGCCCCTGGCAACACATGACCAATTCGATCCTGCCAAGTATCATCCTGATAGGTCTCCCGCTGTCGCAAGACACGAGCTAAGGCAGCCATCTTGGTCTCACCTACAACAGCAAACCACACATCCTTTATTTTAGCTAAGAAAGGAAAGGTCATAGTCACACGATCCCATACCTTACCACCAGGCACGGCTCGAACCGACAACTCTTGTTCTTCCAACACTGGGGACTTAGCAAATAAAGACGCAATATGCCCATCGTCACCAAGACCAAGTATAAGGATATCCGCCGCCTCTTTTTCACAAGCACTAAGTACTGTCGTCAACTCTTTATCATAAAGAGTTGCTACTTCCTCTAAAGTACCTGCTTCTGTTTGTACGGGATAAAAGTGACAGCAACCGCTAATATGTGAAAACAATCGTTCCTTAGCACGATGAAAATTATTATCCTCACTTGACTGCGGAACAAATCGTTCATCCGTCCAAAGGAAGTATATATTCTCCCAGTCTATACGGTCTAAATACGCCGGCGACCGTAAAAGTTCTAAGAAGCCATTCACTGCTCGCCCCCCAGAAATAGCTACCACACAGGTACCTGTCTCTTTAATGTATGCTTGCGTGCGTGCTAAAAAATCCTTAGCCACAGCTTCCGTTACGCCCTGCGGTGTCACAAATTGACGTATCACATCTTTTGGCATCGTACAGAACTCCTTTCTCTTCCTGTATACGCCTACTCTAGCACATTCGAGAGCGTAATTCAATGTCCCCGTATAATTTTCTCAATAACGGATACATAGGCTCTCTATTTCAAAGTTATTGAGTTATAGAACCCAAAAAGACCTCTGCGGATATACCACAGAGGTCTTGATATAATCTCGTTTCCAAATTAACGTTTGGAGAACTGGGATGCTTTACGGGCTTTCTTAAGACCGTATTTCTTACGTTCTTTCATACGTGGGTCACGAGTTAAGAAACCAGCCTTCTTCAAAGAAGAACGAAGGTCGCGGTCAACGTCTAACAAAGCACGAGAAATACCATGACGGATAGCGCCTGCCTGACCAGATGCACCACCACCAGCTACGGTAGCAATAACATCATACTGGTTTGTAGTGCCAGTTAATTCCAACGGCTGTTTTACGATTAATTCCAAAGTCTGACGACCGAAATATTCGTTCAAGTCGCGTTTGTTGATAGTGATTTTGCCTGTTCCCGGTACGAGACGAACACGGGCAACGGAAGATTTTCTACGGCCTGTACCGTAGTTTTGAGCTACTGCCATTTATGAGTTCCTCCTCCCGGTAATTACCGAATATCTAATTCCAATACTTCTGGTTTCTGAGCCTGATGCGGATGTTCTGGACCAGCGTATACGTTAAGTTTACGATACATCTGTTCACCCAAACTATTCTTAGGCAACATGCCACGTACAGCAATTTCTATAACGCGTTCTGGCTGTTTAGCTAACATATCCGTAATTGGGATAAAGCGAGAACCGCCTGGATAGCCAGAATGACGGAAATATGTCTTCTGTAATAATTTCTTACCTGTTACACGAACTTTTTCTGCATTGACAACGATTACGAAGTCGCCTGTATCTACATGCGGTGTAAATGTTGGTTTGTTTTTGCCCCGAAGAACTTTAGCTACTTCGGCAGCAAGACGGCCTAAAGTCTTACCTTCAGCGTCTACAACATACCATTTACGTTCAACCGTATTTGGATTGGCCATATATGTGGTCTTCATGCTGCAATTCCTCCTAAAAATGATGATATGTTACGAAGAAGCATTTTGTTTCTCATTCCGGGGCTAATTGGAATCGGAATCAAATATGCTTACCGAAACATTATACTCAGTAATATTTTATCTGTCAATAATAAAAGGTCTTACCCTCTATTTGTTTTTATTTAGACGTATCCACGTCTTCACCAATCAGCCGCACTTCTGGTTCCAGCTGAACTCCATGGGCATCCATAACCCGGCGCTGCACTTCATGAATTACACCTAGTACATCTCTTGCCGTTGCAGCGCCCTTATTAATAACAAAGCCAGCATGCTTTTCAGACACTTGCGCATCCCCTACAGATAAGCCTTTAAGACCTGTTTGTTCAATTAGCGTTCCCGCATAATAACCAGTCGGCCGTTTAAAAGTAGAGCCCGCACTAGGATATTCTAGAGGCTGCTTAGACTCACGACGCACCGTCAATTCATCCATCCGCTCTTTAATCTTATCTGCTTGACCTAGCTGCAACTGCAAGTCAATTTCGCCAATAATTTCACCATTATCATGAAAGAGACTATGACGATAGGCAAAGTCCAATGCAGGTCCTACGTATTCACGTATGACTCCATCACGACCAACCGCACGTACTGCATGCACCACTTGACTCATTTCACCATCATAAGCACCAGCATTCATAAAAACAGCACCACCAAGGCTACCTGGAATACCAATAGCAAACTCTAGTCCCGTCAAAGAGTGCCGCCAAGCAAACTCAGACACATCCTTTAGCATATACCCAGCACCAGCCGTTATTACCGTATCCTGACAAGCTAATTTTTGCTTCATATTTGCCAAAGATACAACTACACCGCGAATACCCCCATCTCGTACCAAAACATTGGAGCCCACCCCATGAATGGTCATAGGCACGCGTGCTTTACCAATTTCTTCCATAACAAGACTGAGTTCTGTCATATTAGCTGGTTCGATAAAAATATCCGCCGGTCCACCAATTTTAAAGGTCGTATGAGCCGACATCAATTCATGCAAATGAATCTGCTCTACATTTACCCGTTTTTGTAGAGCCAGGCACAAGGCCTGCAATTTACTGTTTAGCTTTTTCAAGAATCTTCATTCCTTCAGTAATTGGTTCACTAATAATACGATAAATATCATTAGACACCTGCGTCCAACGAACATGAGCCTGCAAGTAAGCCTGAGCACCCGAATTAGCCTGTACCATAGGCATTAATTCTTGTTGCTCCTTCATAAAGCTTTCTTCTTTGTCCTTATCACCAGCCATCTTAGCATATTCCCACTGCATCTGCTGCATTAAGAATTTTTCCACTAGACCCTTGGCCGTGTCATCATTTTCAATAGCCTTCTGTGCATCCATTAAGGCCTTATATTCTTCACTATCTCGCATTTCTTTCTGCAATGCATATGCTTTATCGTAATTCATATAAACTCCTTTTCAATTACCCTGTAAATCACTCATATCATATAAAATTTAAATCAATTTCTCAAGCCGTACGAATAAAATCGTGCTCAATAAATTATTCCACTACTACCTAGCACTACCAGGCGTATTAAGATGTACCCAACCACCCAAGTTCTTTAAATCCGGAAAGTGAAGTTGGCGCATAGCTTCATAAGCGATAATAGCTACCGAATTAGATAAATTAAGAGACCGTGCTTCTTCAATCATAGGAATGCGAATGCAATGGTCTTCATTTTTAGCTAACAATTCTTCTGGGAGCCCCTTTGTTTCCTTACCAAAAACTAACATATCTCCAATTTGATACTGCACTTCATCATAGGTATGTTTAGATTTAGTAGATGCGTAAAAATAGCGACGGTCTGGATACTTATCATAGACTTCCTGCAAATTTTCATGTACCTGCACATCCACCAAATGCCAATAATCAAGGCCGGCTCGTTTTAAATATTTGTCTTCCAAAGAAAAACCCAAAGGTTTAACTAAATGCAGGGTCATATGATTAGCTGCACACAAACGGGCAATATTCCCTGTATTTCCTGGAATTTCTGGTTCTACTAAGACGATTTCCACACTATTCCTTCTTTCTTGCTATCTTAATTCTATCCTATCATACCACAGATACACTGATTACCAACCTTTTTTAGGCATCTAAAACGCATACGCCAGCCTATGACTCCTGCCGCACAAAATGCCCACTCTTACCGCCTTCTTTTTCAAGGAGATAGACGGGGCCTATGACCATTGTCTTCGTGACCGCCTTGCACATATCATAAACTGTTAAAAGGCCAACCTGAACAGCGGTTAAGGCCTCCATCTCAACACCTGTACGCCCCTTGGTCTCTACGATAGCCCGCACCTCAACTTCATCACTTTCTGACAAAGCCTTACAGTGTACATCTACCTTAGTTAAGGCTAAAGGATGACATAGAGGAATTAAATCGCTCGTCCGTTTAGCCCCCATAATAGCCGCTAATTGAGCTACAGACAGAACGTCTCCTTTTTTTACCGTGCCAGACGTAATTTTCTGCATAACCTCTGGTCCCACTTGAATCCGCCCTTCAGCTATAGCTCGGCGTTTTGTTATATCCTTGTCGCCTACATCAACCATACGGGCGTTACCATCTTCATCAAAATGTGTAAATTCCATAAATAAATCCTTTCCATACAAGTTTAATAAAATTTTAACAAAAACAAGGGCTTTCAAAAAGGATTTTCATCAATGTATAGAGAAATTTCTATCTAAGAGCGATGCAATTTAATGATAAAGCTTATAAAATAAAACGCTCATTTCTAATTAGTAAGAATTGCGAGGCGATTGCATTGAGTACAAACTTAACCTACTATGGTCACGCTGCCTTTATGGTGACCCACAACGACACGTCTTTATTATTTGACCCTTTCTTAACTGGCAATACTTGGAATGTAGCCAAGCCAGAAGACATTAAATGCCAATACATATTCGTCAGCCATGGTCATGATGACCATTATGGCGATACAGCGCAAATTGCCAAAGCTAACAAGGCCCTTGTCATATCCACCGCTGAAATGGCTCATAAGGCTGAGGAAGATGGCTGCCAAGTTCATGCTATGCATTTAGGTGGCAAATTCGATTTTCCTTTTGGCTCACTTCGCCTTGTACCCGCCTTTCATGGAGCTGGTGTAGCTGGTGGCCACGCCGCTGGTGCCTTAGTCGATTTCTTCGGCACAAAGATTTATTTTGCTGGCGATACAGCACTCTTCTCTGATATGAAATTACTAGACCGCTTTGGCCAAATCGACTACGCCTTTTTACCTATTGGCGATAATTTCACCATGGGCCCTGAAGATGCCCTAATCGCAGCTAACTATATAAATGCTCGCGTCACGATTCCTATTCACTATAAAACATGGCCCGTTATCGATGCGGATCCGAATCAATTTGTTAAAGACTTAAAAGATAAGTATCAATTAAAAGGTCGTGTTGTCGAACCAGGCATAACGATTCCGCTATAAAATATTCCTTATATAAGAATAACCAGTTATTATAACTGGTTATTCTTATATCTCAATATGGACAAACCGTAAGCGACGGTCTTAACGGTCGCCATTAACAAGGCTCTCAATCCGAGCCCGAAGTTCTTCTGTTGTTTCCTCTTCAATTGGGTCAAAATGATTAAAAATGACCCCCAATTGGCGACGCAAAAACTGTTTCTGCGAATCTTTCAGACGATATTGTTTCCCATTAAAAGCAATTTGCTTACTCTTAGCCAAAGCCCACAAATCATATACAGGATCTTCTGGTTTTTCTTTTAGGTCAGCTAACTCATCAAGGGATACATTATAATATACGGCCAAGCGCTTTAAGGTATCTAAGTCTGGTTCCCTATACCCTGTTTCATAATTAGATAAGGCCGCATTGCTAATCCCTATAGTAGCAGCCACTTCTAATTGACTCTTGCCCATGCGTACACGCGCTTGTTTTAAATTCTTTGCTAACGTCATTCATAACTCCCCATTCCTGCCCCTTGCTTACAATCGGCACGTTAGTCTGTAATACCTATATTATACACTAACTTTCATTTTTTATGTAATAAACGCACTAAGTTTTCTTATAAATATTATACATTTTATTTATAGAAAGGTGGCTCTTATTATGAATCTTTCCATCACAGAACCTCTTGGCATTTCCCAAGCTAAGGTTGACGAATTAAGTAAACAATACCTACCAGCTGACGTGGAAGTAACTTATTATAATACACCCACTGCCGATGAAGCTGAAAAAATAGCTCGCGCCAAGAGTGCTGACGCTGTTATCATCGCTAATTCTCCCTTCAAAGACGACGTATTGACAAAATGCCCTAATTTACGTTTTATCAGCGTCGCCTTTACTGGCGTTGACCATCTAGGCATGGATTATTGCAAAGCCCATAATATTACCGTATCTAATTGCTCCGGCTATGCCAACGTAGCTGTTAGCGAACTTGTTATGGGGCTAGCCTTATCTCTTTATCGCAAACTTCGCGACTGCGATGATGCGGTTCGCACTGGTGGTACCCGCGATGGTCTTTTAGGTTTAGAACTGCACGGCAAAACTTTCGGTGTTATCGGCGCTGGAGCTATCGGTCTGCATACAATTAAACTCGCCCAAGCCTTTGGCTGTAACGTAGTAGCCTATAACCGAACACCTAAGTCCATCCCTGGCGTTACCTTCTTATCTTTGGATGACGTCTTAAAGCAAAGCGATATTGTAAGCTTACACGTTCCCTTAACCAATGCTACTACGCACCTTATCAATGCTGATAAACTAGCCTTGATGAAATCATCCGCTATCTTAATCAACACGGCTCGTGGTGCCGTTGTAGATAATCAGGCCCTAGCTAATGCACTAGAAAAAGGCACTATTGCTGGTGCTGGCATTGATGTATTTGAAATGGAACCACCTATTCCGTCCAAGCACCCATTACTTCATGCCCCAAACCCTCTACTAGCACCCCATATTGGCTTTGCTACAGCTGAAGCTATGGAAAAACGAGCTGTCATAGCCTTCGAAAACGTAGCCGCTTGGCTTAAAGGCCAACCTCAAAACGTACAATAAGACTACCGTATTAAAGCTGAAACAATAACATATAGACTAGTAATACTTAGGCTAGTACCACCTAGACTAGTATTGCGGCGGCTACTACTAGCTAGGCTATACCAGCTGAGCTAGTAACACCTAAACTAATAACTCAAGTTTATAAGTGCTAACCTAACATATTTTTATAAAAGGCACCTAATTTAGCCCAAAATAATATCCACTTAGTAAAACGCGAGGAAAAATTGCGGAATCTGCATTTTTTCCTCGCGTTGTTTTCTTTTCCGAACCATTTGCATAATCTAGACACTAAAAAAGCGTATACACATACCTTTAGATCTAAATCACGAAGCGTCTAATATCTCTTTCTTTCCCTCACCAAACCATTCGCATAATCCAAACACTTAAAAGCATATATACATACCCTTTGGCTCTACGTCACGAAACGCCTAATGTCTCTTCAAAACGACTTGCGAGCGTAGCGAAGGACGGAGTCTTTGAAGACCATTAGACGCTTCCGTACTCTGCTCTCCAATGATATACGTATACGCTAACATATAAAATTAATTATGCAAATGCAACTCCTCATCGCCTTGATGATGATGCACATGCACATGATAATGTGGATCTACCAAATTAACCTTCTTCAACAAACCCGCTTGTTGCACAATATCCACCGCTTTTCCGTCGGCTACCAAACTGTGGTCTTCTCCAAAAAGCACAATCCGTTCCACCATCTCATGAACCATATGAATATCATGAGTCGCAATCAACAAAGTCTTCCCTTCTTCGTGAAGTTGTTGCAGTATATCTAATAACAAGACCTGCGTCCGCGGATCCAAGGCCGCCATCGGTTCATCCATAATAATCATATCTGGATTCATGGCCAGTACCGCTGCAATGGCAATCCGTTTTTGCTGGCCCCCACTGCAGTGATAAGGCACACTATGGCGAAGCCCTTCAATATGTAATAAAGCTAGTACATCAGCTACCCGTCCTTCAATAACCTCATCAGATAGACCCATCTGTTCTAAGCCAAAGCGAATCTCTTCCTCTACCGTCGGACAAAATAGCTGGTTCTCCGAATTTTGAAACACATAGCCTATGCGCTGATGAAACAATCGAGACGTCTTCTTGTTTTTCAAAACTTGGGGCGTAATCTCTGTCCCATCAAATACGTACTTACCTTTTACAAGCGGCAATATACCGCTCAAAATCTTTAGAACCGTCGTTTTACCGCACCCATTAGCCCCCATCAAGGCCACAGATTGTCCTTTATCTATGGATAAAGACAAGTCTTTCAACAAAGGTTTTTCATAGTCATACCCATACGTAATATTTTCTAGTGCTATATACATAGTTGTCCTCTTTACCTATTTTAACTACTCTTCAGCTAGCAAAACCAATCCAAACCTATCCCTATAAGCCTCTTGTCTGCCAATACGTATACAGTAAGACCAAAGTCACCACAATAGCTAGCAAATCAGCCATTTGAATTGACCCTTTTTTCTTAACAAATACATATTCACCTGTAAAGCCACGACATAGCATAGCATCATACAAGGCTTTCGCTTCTTCTTGAGACCGTAAAAACAAGGTACCCATAAGAGCCCCCATACTTGTTCCTTTCTTATGATTGCGACCTACAGACCGTAATTGCATAGCCTGCAAGAGGGACAATGACCGCTGGCCTAAGACAAAAATATATTTCATCGTAATATGCAAGATAAAGATAAAAATATGAGGCACCTTAAAAAATCGTAAGGACCGAATGGTATCGTTCCAAGAGGTATTAAAAGCAAAGAGCTGCATGCTGCTTACCGTCAAAAACAACTTAAAAGGAACCACCCAAAAGAGCTTGTTTCCCAGCCATATAAAAGACGGCAAAAACACTAAGGCATTGATAATCATGGCTAAGAAAGATACTTTTAAGATTACCGATAATTGCCGACTCGGCGCCAAGGCCAGTTCCACCATAATCCAAGCCAAGGCCATATACAAGAATTGTAGACTCTGCGTCAAAGCGACTAAAAGAACAAAAATAAAGGTTGTAATTAACTTTTGTATGGGATGCCCATTGCGGGATACGGCTGACGCATCTACATAACGAAAGCGTTCCAACACATGGAGGATAGACTTAATAGACTTACGCAAGAAACGATCATTATCAACTTGCGGTTGGTGGTCTTCCTTTGCTAATAGCCAAGGAGGCAGACACACCCGCTCCTTCTCTTCCATAAGTATCCTCCTTTCACCTAAATTTCAAATGCCCACGTAAGCACAGCATTACGTCTAATATTTATCTATAAAAAACTTCAGCACAAAGCAAAACACACGACTAACTCCATACAGGTCTATACAGGTAAGAAAGAAATAAGTCTTCCCCATATCTTTCCACTCACCACAAAAACATATAGCTATGCTGTCTGACGACGACCTGCACTAAACAATTTAAAGACAATAACCAGCAAGGCAATACCAATAATTGCCGACAAAATATAGCCCATCGATTCTGGCAAGCCCGTTACCGAATAATCAGCAAATAAAGGTGTCCAATCAAAGCCATTAGCCATACCGCTTGGCACGAAGCCTAGCGGCACACCACCAGTTATAACATCTGAAATTTCATCAGCACCCCATTCGCCCCAAGCGCCAGCCGAGGTTAATAAGCCTAGTGGGCACAAAACAACAAGGGCAATAATCAAACCATATAAACGTTTAGCCCGTATATGAACAGACGTAGCCGCATCACGCAAGGTTGACGAATCAGCCTTACCCACAAAGGAATAAATGCCTACCGCAAAAATAGCTTCGGCTAATCCCGCAATGGTTAAATGGGGAATCATCATAGCTGGCAAAGAAATAGTTAATGGATACGGGCAATATAAAGGTACCCCGGCCGCCGTATGAAAGAGGGCTGGCTGTACGCCAAATTCAACGGCCGCACACAAGGCTGCCAAATTAATTCCTACATAAGCACCAATCGCTAAGGACACTAATTTAGGCAACCACTTTTGCAATACTACATATAAACCATAACCAAGGAAAGGCATGACAATAGCCATATTAAAAATATTCGCACCTAGAGCCAAGATACCACCATCACCAAAGAAGACAGCCTGTATAAATAGAGCTGCCGCCACACATAAGCAGGCCGCCTCTGGTCCTAAGAGGGCCGCAAGCAGAGTGCCTCCTACGGCATGCGCACTGGTCCCGCCTGGTACAGGAACATTAAACATCATTAGCAAAAAAGAAATCGCCGCGCCAACACCTAACATAGGCATTTTTTCTGCTGGCAAATGCTCTCTTACCTTTTTAGCACATAAAGCAACAATAGGAAAAGCGACAACCGCCATAACACCACACGTCTCAGGGCTTAAATAATTATCTGGTATATGCATCGTATCCTCCTCTTATTTTGCACACTCATAAACACTATTTAGTCTCTAAAAAATAGATAAGAACTTCTATCATTTAATTTGATTATACAATTACAAATTCAAATAGTACTAGCTCATTATATATGTTATGAAATATTCTTATACGTCTTAAAAAGAGTTACTTTAATAACTCAATAATCTTTTTGTCACTTAAGAAAATCCACATACCATAATAAACGGCAGCAATACAAACGGTAAATTCTATAAGCAAAAAGCCCATGCTAATCCATATATCATGTGTCAACATCGCATTAGCTAAGCCACCGGCATATTCTGAAAAGGTAGTAAGGCCACCACAAAAACCTGTCGCAAAAAAAGCATACATATACTGCCCGCCCCATCGTTTTAATAAGGCAGCCATAATCATACCTATAAAAAAGCAACCGACTACATTACACACAATAACAGCCCACAAGCCAAAAGTATAGGCTCCTATAGCATCAATAACATAATTACGCACCATGGCCCCAAAGGCACAGCCTATGCCTATCAATAAATACTTTTTCATTTTACACCCATTCCGTTCTAAGCAAGCAATCAATTATTAAAAATGTAAAATACCATTAATACCTATAACAACAATAATTCCCAAAAAAGCGGCTGTAATCGCTGTTGTTGCTGTATTAATCCAATAAGCCAGGCCTAGTTGAGCCCGTCCTTCCGCAAAATAACGAAAGACTTCCAATGAAAAAGTAGAAAAAGTTGTTAACCCACCGCAAAAACCAACGCCAGCCATCAATTCTACACTTGGGACTAGCATGTGCTTATAAGTCAAACCAATTAAAACACCTAAGAAAAAACAACCCAGTACATTAGCCAAAAACGTACCATGATACACAACAGACTCGCCCCCGTTAAAACGATTGCCTAACCAGGAACGCAAGATACCTCCAAAAAAGGCACCCAATCCAACCAACAAATAATTATAAACAACGTCCATACATACCTACTCTTACTTACTAGTGATCATTCTTCCGTAAGGCTAACGGATCATAACCCTTAACTTCTTCTCTAAAATAATTAATACTACCAAAAATAGTTGACCGCAAAGCATGATTATTGGCGCCCAAAACACGGACAACAAGCCCACATTTTTCAAGTTTCGTTACCCCATACAGGCAATCTATATGGTGCGCTTCTAAATAGTCACGCATGCCATCAATAACTGTTTTATCAATGCAGTCATCAATGATAACAACTGAGCCATAAGCTTGGTAACCTTCAAAATAACCTAGCCCATGCATATCATCTAGTTTAGGATTACAAATCAAATAATCATCTAACACTAACTCTCCGTCACGATGAATGACTGTTTTTAACCCCACTTCATCATACTGAAAGGGTTTATCATCAGGAGACCAGCCAGCAGTTAACCCATCTGAAAAAATGAGAGTCGACCCCTTAGCCATTTCAATACGATTTTCCTGTAGATAATAGGCATTTTTATAGGGAATCACTGGATCCGCATAGTATTCCAATATACCTTGTTCATCAATGCGAATGTCGACCTCTTGCACGGTCTGCTTATGATTATTACATTTAAAAATATAAGTCGGCGCTTGCGTCGTTACTACCGCATGCGCTTCTGGTTCCACTTCCATTGAGGCCGTATACGTTTCACCCTCAATAAATCCACCACCTACAGAAATCAGAAAATAATAAGGCACTTCTATATATTTCCTAATGCCCATACCGGCTGATACACGTGAATTACCATGATGATAAATCTTATGCGCAACTGTACGCTCGCCTCTCCGCTGAAAACCTAATTCAATAACACCTGCTGGTTCTTTCATTCATACACCTCTATCGTATGCTTTTCTATATTTCATATGACCTTCCAGCCTATACAAGGAGTTCATATAAAATAAGCTGTCTTAAAAACCGTCTCTTAGTCTAGGCCTTCTAACAAACAATCCCGTTTAATCCAAGCGACTACATCATCAAGGCCTTCATCTTTTTTCAAATTTGTAAATAAGAAAGTACCATTAGGTCTAAATTTCTTAGAATCTTCCCGCATACGATCTAAATTAGCGCCTACATAAGGAGCTAAGTCTGTCTTATTAATAATAAATAAATCCGACTTAATCATCCCCATACCGGCCTTACGAGGAATTTTTTCACCAGCTGCCACATCAATAATATAAATAGAAAAATCAACAAGTTCTGGACTAAAAGTAGCTGCTAAATTATCGCCACCACTTTCTACAAAGATAATATCCAAGTCTGAAAAGCGATTTTCAAGTTCATCAATAGCCGCTAAATTCATAGAAGCATCTTCACGAATAGCCGTGTGTGGGCAGCCTCCTGTTTCCACACCAATAATATGATCTTCTGGTAATACCGAATTATTACACATGAAAATAGCATCTTCCTTGGTATAAATATCATTGGTAATAACGCCCATTTTATAATCATTATTCATACGACGTGTTAATCGTTCAATAAGCATGGTCTTACCAGAACCAACAGGCCCACCAACACCAATACGAATAGCTCGTTTCATACTATCCCTACTTTCTTTATTACAACTAGGCTACCTATCTAACACCTAGCATCTAACCATTACTAAATAGTAACCATTTCGGATTTTCCTAACCCTTTTTATAAACCGCAAAAGCCCGATAAGACAAATCTATTAAGACATGAATAGCCGAGCTAATTGCGTTTCATGGCGAATTTGTGCCAATTCTAATCCTGGTACATTAGCCCCTAGATACTTACTATTTAAGTGTTGTATCCGATGATACAAGTGACCAATCAATTCTATTGTATCATGCAGAATAACTTGCCCTTCCTTCTGCCCTAATGGAATCGAACGAACCGCATTTTGTACTAAGGTCGAGGCTACATTATACCCATACCACAAGAAAGCTTCTTTTAGAGGCAGCCCTTTATAGTAAGCAAAAATAGCAAAGACTATTGCTGGATTACCAAAAGCTTCCTTTTGCTTTATCTTATTCAAATATACGTCCAGTAAGGGAATGTCTTCACTAAGCAAATGCAAGATATCTAGCATTTGCTTAGCAATGAGTTTAGCTCCATTTCGTGTTTCTGTAGCAATGGTTGATACCGTAATCGTATCATCATAAGTCCACAGACGATCAATCTTATCTTCCTTTAAGGCTTCATAACAAAGCTTAACTAAAAGACCTTCACCATAAGTAAACTGATTCATATAATACGACGTAAACCACTCTTTAAATTGCGGCGCCTTCTTAATCCGACCATCGACAATATAATTTTCCATTCCAAAGGAATGATTAAAGGTACCTACAGGAAAGGTAGAATCACAAATCTGAAAAACTTCTAACAAGGTAAGTGAATCCACCTTATGAAGACCTTCATCAATTTGATACCCTTGTTTTACTGTAAGAGCATTTACTTTATGTTTTTTTATTTCTTCTGCCATAGCCATTACCTATTCATGATGATGTGCATGCGTATGTACTAAATCTACATAGGAAAGAGGATTATCTAATTCTCGTTTTTCTACCCTATATTCAATTCCCTGTTGTTTTAGTGCATCCATAACGACAGGATCCGTAAATAATATAATCGTTCCTTCTTTCACTTGGATAGGCTTATGTAAATTACCTAAAAAATGTGCTACTTCCCCCATTTGATCAATGCTATTAGGCTTAATAACAATCATTTCATCAGGAATAACACGCAACACTAATAGTTCATGGTCAGACAATTTAAAAGTGCTACCATTTTCTAATCTTGGCCCATCATCGTCAATACGAATGCCATATTCATGATTATGGTCAGAGGTAACTCGCAAAATACGTTTGTGCAAATCATCACTCTTAACCATGCATGTTTCTACATGATAATTATCTATGCCTGGAATATCTTTTATATTTCCCCATATTTCTGTTAATACCATAATATCACCTCTAAAAAAAGCCGAGATAGCTTTTTCTATATGACTATCTCGACTTTCTTCATCAACAAACCTAACTTTCTGTATCAACGGCCACTCTTACTTTCTGTGCGTAATAAGAACCTGTATAATACGTCGTCGATACAGACTTACCTTGCTAGTAGCAAATCTTAGAACAAGTAATACCGTTGTGTTAATGGCAAGGTATCTACTGGATCACAGTTAATCAATTCATCATCAATGAATACTTCATAAGTCTGTGGATCAATGCGAATCGTCGATGGTACATAGTTATTTAATTTCATGTTCCGTTTTGTTAAATTACGTGTATTATGAACAGGCAATACAATCTTATGTAAATCTAATTCATCCGCAATGCCATGTTCATAGGCATAGGTGGATACAAAGGTAATACCACAAGTAGCACTACCAGCAGAACCAACACTGCCCCACAAATCACGCATAAAACGAGGTTCTGGTGTTGGCAAGCTAGAACCAGCGTCACCCATAACACCATAAGCAATCACACCAGCTTTTAATACCATTTCTGGTTTTGTACCGAATTTAGCTGGATCCCAAATAACAAGATCTGCGTATTTACCAACTTCGATAGAACCTACATAATCCGAAATCCCCTGTGTAATAGCTGGGTTAATTGTGTATTTAGCTACATACCGTTTGATACGTGTATTATCATCATATTCGCTATCTGTACCTAGTGGCCCCCGTTGTTTTTTCATCTTATCAGCCAACTGCCATGTACGCATGCAGACTTCACCAATACGACCCATAGCCATGGTATCGGATGTCATCATACTAATAGCACCCATATCATGCAATACGTCTTCGGCTGCTACTGTCTGTTTACGAACACGAGATTCTGCAAAAGCTACGTCTTCTGGAACCTTTGGATTTAGGCTATGACAAACCATAGTCATATCGAACAATTCATCAATAACGTTCTTGGTGAATGGATTAGTTGGGTTGGTAGAGGATGTTAAAAAGTTATCCTGCCCAGCGATAACCATTAAGTCTGGTGCATGTCCGCCGCCAGCACCTTCTGTATGGAAAGCATGGACGGTACGACCACCAATAGCATTAATCGTATGACCTACGAAACCACCTTCATTCAAGGAGTCTGTATGAATAGCTAACTGTACGTCATATTTATCAGCAGCTTTTAAGGAGTTATCTAAACCAGCAGCGGTAGCGCCCCAGTCTTCATGGGTTTTAATACCTGCAGCACCAGCTTCGATCTGTTCACCAATCACTTCTGGACGGGCACCAGCCCCTTTAGCCATAATACCAAAGTTCATGGAATAATTTTCAACGGCTCTTAATAATTGATGAATATGATATTTACCTGGTGTTGTTGTAGCTGAGCAAGTCCCATTAGCAGGACCCGTACCGCCACCAAATACAGTCGTAATCCCATTATCCATACCAGCATGAACAATACCTGGGGAGATATAATGAACATGTGTATCTAAACCACCAGCCGTAACAATCATACCTGCCGCATTAATTGCTTCTGTACTGGATCCGACAACAAAGTCAACATTATCCATATTATCTGGGTTGCCACCTTTACCAATGGCTACAATTTTACCGTCACGAATACCAATATCGGCTTTAATAATGCCTGTATAGTCAATAATCAAAGCGTTACTAATGATGGTATCCACAACTAATGGATTTTCAGAACGTAATTCCATAGGATTTATACCCATACCATCACGCAATACCTTACCGCCACCAAATTGGCTTTCTTGACCTTTTACAATATAATCTTTTTCTACTTTAGCAAATAGATTGGTGTCGCCTAAACGAACACTATCACCTTCAGCTGGTCCATATAACTGTGTATAATGGTCTCTATCAATTGAAAAGCTCATATCTTTACCTCTTCTCTGTAATAGACAAAGTCCCTTTGTCTTATATGAAGTCAAATCTGTGTTCAATAATTAGTATGTAATGTATAATGTTACTACTTGTTAAAAATATAGAGTCTAATTATTTCTTAGCGATTGGACGTTCATGATTATCTAAGGCACCGTTAACTTTATTATTGAAACCAAAGATACGACGTTTTCCGCCATAATCAACTAATTGTACCGTTCTTGTTTCACCTGGTTCAAAACGAACAGCTGTCCCCGCAATAATATCTAAGCGTTTGCCATAGGCTTTTTCTCGATCAAACACTAGCCCTTGTTCATTAGCTTCATAAAAATGAAAGTGCGAACCTACCTGTACAGCACGGTCACCAACATTTTTAACTTCAAGAGAAATAGCTTCATAGCCTTCATTACAAATAATTGGTTTATCGGACAATTTATATTCGCCTGGAATCATTATAAATCCCTCCCTATCTTATTGAATTGGATCATGAATTGTAACAAGCTTTGTGCCATCTACAAAAGTAGCTTCTACTTGAATCATCTTAATCATTTCTGGAACGCCTTCCATTACGTCTTCACGAGATAAGACTTCACGGCCTTCCTTCATCATGTCAGCTACCGACTTACCAGCCCGTGCTCCTTCTAAAATATGATCTGTAATTAAGGCTACACTTTCTGGATGATTGAGTTTTAATCCAGCATCTTTACGCCGTTGCGCAATCATTGCTGCCAAACTAATCAACATTTTTTCTCTTTCACGTTCTGTTAACTGCATGTGCCTCGCACCCTTTCTTTTACGTTAATAGAAAATTTATTTCCAAAGGCCTAATAACATATAGAAGCCTGGAATCCAAGCGGTAACAATCCCTTCAATTAATCCAAGCCAACCAACAGCCTTGCCCAAATTAATCTTTAAATTGTTTTCAATAAATCCAGTCAACCATAGGATACCCCATGCCCACCAGATAAAGCCGTACCATTCATTACCACCAATATTTTGCATGCACAATAAACCAGCTGGCACCGTATTAATAGCAACAAACAAACTATACCAACCATATAAACGACCATCTAAATCGAATGTTGTATTAACGGCTACGTACAAGTATGTAAAAGCAAATAAGAGGCCTGTTGCACTCGCATAGAACCACAAAGGACCTTTATCAGCACAAATACCATAACTCATGGCTACGATATTCATAATCAAGCCAAGGCCACCAGTAAATACGTTCATAACAACAATTGACTTATCTGTCATGCCCTGAATCCGGTATAGACCGTTACTCATTAAGACCATACCTACATAGAGTAAAATTGTCCCTAATAAACCCATGTTAATCACTTCTTTCTATGAATATTGAATCTCAATATCATCGGTGTTTTAAGAATAAAGGAGTAAAAACACCAGCTCTTACTCCTCTTCCTATTCTATTTATCATGACCTAATTGATAAGCCGTTTCTTCCAACAAGACATTATCAATGCCTTTTTCAATATCAGCCTGTGACGGGCGAATATTAGTAATGGCTGCAAATATTTTCAATAAAATATAAGTACCTACAAAGGCCAAAATAGCTACTAAGACAGCACCAAAAATCTGTACGCCTAACTGCGTCCAGCTAGCACTAACGCCATTAACCGTAGCATCAGCAAAAATACCAATTAAAATAGTACCAGTAAAACCACCAATACCATGTACGCCCCATACGTCTAAAGCATCATCCCAACCATAACGTAAACGTACTGATACAGCCACATTACATACGATAGCGGCAATCGCACCCACTAATGGTGCATAGGCAAAATCAATATAACCAGCACAAGGGGTAATGGTTGCCAAACCGGCTACTGAACCAGTCAATACATCTAAGAATTGAACACGGCCACGGAACATTTTAGCAATAACCATCCACATAACCATAGCCCCTGCTAAGCCCAAAATGGTATTAGTAAAAGCAGTGGCTGCTAACATATTGGCTTCTAAGGCACCGCCAGAATTGAAACCAAACCAACCGAACCATAATAAGCCCGTACCAATCGCTGCCGCCATCAAGTTACTTGATTTAGCTTCACCTGGTTTTAATTTACGGCTGCCTAAAGCAAATACACTAGCTAAGGCTGCAAAACCCGCTGACGTATGAATGACAGTACCACCAGCAAAATCAACGAAGCCCATTTTCTGTAAGAAGCCACCACCCCAAATCCAATGAGCCACTGGGATATAAATTAATACTGTCCAAAAGATAAGTAATAAAATATACCCCCGCATATTCAAACGTTCTGCAAAAGCCCCTGTGATTAAAGGTACCGTAATAACACAGAACATCATTTGGAATAAGCAGAATAAGATAAATGGAATCTTTGCTGCATATACCGCATTTGGCACTAAGCCTACATTAAACAAACCAAAATAATCACTAATACTACCAATCAATCCGCCATGGTCAGCCCCAAAAGCCAGGCCAAACCCACCATAAATCCAAATCAAAGTTACAATACCCATGGCTACAAATGACTGCATCATGATATACAAGATGCTACGTTTCCTTGCTAAACCGCCATAGAAGAATGCCAGTCCTGGTGTCATTAGACAAACAAGAGCTGTACATAACATCATAAAGACGGTGTCGCCGTGATTTACTACGCTATCCACGTCATCAACTCCTTCGGCTTATACCGTAAAAATTTATTATTAACCCCATTGGTTAATACCATGATTACAGACGCTGTTCTATCTCATAAATTATGTTAATGGTGTGATAATTCACACAAATGATAGATATTTTTCAAAATTACTTTATCATTTATATAAAAGGTTCATAAACATACTTTCTACATATGAATTAACTATCTTAAAAAGGCAACACCTTAGGATTATTGTTATTTACTAGCTCAAAGGGCTTATTATCCCAAGAAAAAGGCACCTTTTGCCAACCCATCAGGATACCTTTATCAATCAAATTATCCCGCAAGTCGACTAATCGATTAACGGCAGCATTCAAGTCTTCCTCTGTATCTACCGTATGTGATGTCTGCTGATCTATCTTATCAAACCAGCCTTTTCGCTCATCATCACTAATATCCGCTGCCTTTATGGCATCTCTAAATTCAAAAAAAGTATCAAAAGCCATATCTAAAAATAGACTACGTTTTTCCTTAAACTCTTCCGACGTCATATACCTACCTCCACCTTACACTAGCTTACTATCTACACCTATTAACTTCGCCACAAAACTCTTTTCTTCCTCTTCCCATTTCAAAAGATTTTTAGAAAAAAGCTTTTCCCAATTCAAATTTAGTCCTTTCCCCACTAACCTACCCAAATCGCGCTTATCCAAATTGGATAAAAGGGCACACGCCCGCAAGGGTCTTCTCTTCTTCTCCCTCTCACCCTAATTAAAGAAAAGAATGCAAAAAAGGGCCCTCTTCCCGTTAAAGAGCCTTTATCAGATTTATTTTCATCTTTTACTTATAAGCTCCCCAATCACACTCATCCTTATTGAAGAAAAGGGCATACTCCTGTAAGGAGCCCTTACCGAAGATAACTAGCTCCGAGGAAGTATGCCCTTTTCATATTATATATACCACGCCATATCTTCTGTCATGTCTTCTGGCACAAAGGCCACGCGTGGTCGATGGACCCGCTTGCCTCCTACCACATGTACATCTGGCTTGTGCTGCCGACGTACGACGTGTTCTGGTTCCGTTTCATAGATTATTACATCTTCTGGTACGTCACGCTTAATCACCAGGTTACACCCAATCTTACTACGGTCACCAACCGTAATGTCTCCCAGCACCTTTGTGCCAGCCCCAATTAAGACATTATTGCCAACCGTTGGATGCCGTTTTACTGCTCGAGAACTCATACCGCCTAATGTAACACCATGGAAGAGGGTTACATCTTCACCAACAATAGCCGTTTCCCCAATAACAACGCCCATGCCGTGATCAATAAATAAGCCCCTGCCAATTGTAGCGCCTGGATGAATCTCAATACCTGTTACATGCCGCGAATGTAAGGCCACACGTCGTGCCAATATGCGATGCCCATGTAAATACAGGCTATGTGCGATATGATGCCAAAACAAGGCTTTTATATGCGGATAAGTCCAAATAACCATCCAAGCCGACGTAGCCGCTGGATCTGACTTCATCGTCCGCATTATATTGTATTTCATATCTTTCCAAAACGTCCCCATAGCCCCTCCTTAGGCACTCTCATCTCTTAATTACTCCTAACTTATGCCTTTACATAGGTTACATCATCAAAAGCAAGCATGGATAAGTATTTTTCTACGCCATCTGGTGCAATCGCTACCACAATATCACTTGGATGTTTCTTGCTGTACTCCTTAGCTGCAAAAATAGCTGCACCAGCAGAAATACCAATGCTGACACCACTTTCACGCATAAAGGTCTGTACCTGACCCATAGCTTCTTCATCGGTAACGGTCATAACTTCGTCCATTAAGGATTTATCAAAGTTTTCTGGGATAAAGCCAGCGCCAATACCTTGAATCTTATGAGCGCCACCCTTACCTTGAGAAATCATTGGTGAACCAGCTGGTTCAACTGCAATGGCCTTAATATCTTTATTATACTCTTTTACCTTACGAGCGACACCTGTAAATGTGCCGCCTGTACCAATACCAGCAATAACAGCGCCAACTTTAGGTACCTGTTGAATGATTTCTTCACCTGTTGTTTCATAGTGGATACCAGGGTTAGCTGGGTTAACGAACTGACCTAGAGTAACCGCAGATGGGTTCGCATCCAAAATTTCCTGAGCCTTAGCCAAAGCACCTTTCATACCCGTTTCTTTTGGTGTTAAAACTAACTGAGCACCATAGGCCTTAACAAGTTCCCGACGTTCTTTACTCATACTTTCTGGCATAATGATAACTACTTTTAAGTTAAGAACAGCACCAAGCATAGCTAAAGCAATGCCTGTATTACCACTCGTTGCTTCAACCAAGATCGTATCATCTTTAATCTGCCCCTTTTGTTGTGCATCACGAAGCATACCATAAACAGCACGGTCTTTTACACTGCCACCTACATTATATTTTTCCAATTTTACATATACATTGGAATCCCCAATCTGATACATTGGTGTATTACCAATTAATTTTACTGTGTCATTTGTAACTATAGCCATTACTAATTACCTCTCTTCTATAAAAATTTTTGAATGATGATGTTAAAAGCAGGCAATAAAAAAGCCCTTGCTTGTCATCTGACAAACAAGGGCGTACTATCGCGGTTCCACCTTGCTTATGTCCTTATCCTTAAGTAATACGTCTACCACTCAAAAGATAAGCCACATATCTTTACCCTTATAACTAATCTACACACACTATTAGTCTATAAGGCTTACGATAACGGTGTAAGTCCCGAAAGAAGCTCCCCCAGTTGGCTTCGCCTCTTTAACTCCAAGATGCACTTCTCTATATCTCTCATGACTCCTTCTCAGCAACGGAGCTCTCTTTGCAATCCTTATATAGATACTTTTCTTTTCATCGTCATTCCTTATTAAGATAAACCTACTATAACACTATGAATTAAAACTGTCAATTCTATTTATTACATTGTAACATTTTATTTGGTTCTTCACATTTTTCTGGGGGGGGATGGCATTAAGCATGTCTTGTTTGTATCCAAACATCTTTCATTTGCTTATCTCCATTAAGCGCTTTCATTAAAGCATAATTAAAATAATGTTTAGCCTTTTTTTCATTCTTTTTAGCCCATAAAATTGTCTCCGTTGAATGAGTAAAACAACGACAGCCTAAATTGGGTGGTGGATTTGTCTTTTGCCAAGTTATATTATTAAGGATTTTAAAATTTTCTTTTTCCAAAGCCATACCAACTGCATAAATATTATGCAATGTACCAGATACCCACAATGTTCCATGTAAAGACAAAACCTGAAAGCATAAAGAAATCCAACGTCGGTTAAAAGCATACTTTTCTTCTAAAGACAAGCCTTTATCCCAATTACCCTTATTGACAGATACCATATGCCCACCTTTGCAAGAGATGCCATCATTACTCAAAAAATAAGGTGGATCCGCAAAAATCATATTTGCCTGTTTATCAACCAATGAAGGTAAGATACGGAATGTATTTCCTAAATATAAGCTACATAAATCATCTTTATAATATGCCTCTACCATGTGATTCTTCTCTACTTCTCCTTTCTTTATTCATAGTTACGTACGATAACTTCAAAACCGGTCCTCTTATCTGCCTTTGAATTAATCATTCGTTTCACAGGAACGACTTCATAATTAAACTGTCCATACAATTCTCGAATCAGTGGCGTATCATGATTAGTTAGCATACAATAGCAACCTTTATCTGTTAATTCCCTAAAAACTCGTTCTAACCGACGATGTTCTTCCTCAGCAAAACCTTCCTTTGTATAGGCCTCAAAAGAATCTTCCTTTATAGGTGCATAAGGGCTGTCTAAAAATAAAAAATCACCCGATTTAGCTTTTTGACAAATCCCTTCAAAATCACCACAAGTAATCTTTACAGCCTGTAATTGCGATGAAACACAGAATAAATTCTCTTTCACATAAGAAGGTCGCACCGACCTATTATAAGGTACATTAAATAAACCTTTTCGATTAAGCCGATATAAGCCATTAAAACAGTGCTTATTTAAAAATATAAACAAAGCCGCCGTTTCTATATCATAGGTATGTGTTAGCAGCTTTGTATTATATAATTCTCGAGCTTTATAATAAAATTCCTGCTTATCTTGGTTAATTTTCTCATCTAGCGGTATTATTGCCCCAATTAGTTCCTCTACATGATCACGAATTTGTACATAAACATTAATTAAAGCTTCATTTAAATCATTAATGACAGCTTTTTTAGGTTGCAAATAAAAAAATACAGCACCACCTCCTACAAAAGGCTCTATGTAAGTGTTAAACTTTGGCGGCAGTCGTTTTTCTATCTGTGAAAGCAATTGCCTCTTGCCGCCAGCCCATTTTACAAAAGGTGTAGCCTCTTGTTTTACATCTATTATCTTATTCATTATATCTATACTAATTCCCTTATCAATCCATTACCAAATTAGGTGTTTGTCCTCTAATTAATTAGACTAGATAAATAGTCACAAGAACGGACTACCTACCTAGCCTCTCAATAAATTAATTTATTATCTCTTACAAATGACTAGCCAATTCATACGCATCCCAAATAGCATACATAATATTAGCCACCTTACGGGCATCCCCAATCTTATATACATTAGGTACATCGTATTTCAGAGCCTCGTAGATACCCGCTTGACTCTTATAGCCAACGGCTAATAGAACAGTATCGGCTGGTATCGATTCTGTCTGTCCCTGTCTTGTAACAAGCAGACCTTCGTTACCTACCTTATCTACCTGCGTTGACGTTAAGACCTTAACGCCTTTGAATGGCAATAGTTCTTTTAACATATCTGAATTAGCTGAGCATAAAGGTCCATTTTTAGCTAATAATTCGTCTTCCACTTCCACAAGAGTAACATCATGCCCTTCTTCTTGTAACCACAAGGCCGTTTCACAACCAACAAGACCGCCACCAATAACAGCTACGTTTTTACCAGCCGGCACTTTACCTTCTAATACATCAGCTGCGGTTACCACTTTATCAGAACCAAAATCTATCAGCCTAGGTGTCGATCCAGTTGCTACAATAATAGCATCTGATGGAATCCGCGTAACGTCTTCCGGCCCCATATGTGACCGCAAGTGCACATCAACACCCAACTTATACAATTCCTGCATATACCACTGAGCCAAACGATGTTCATCTTCTTTAAAGGACGGTACCCCTCCCGGCAATAAATTACCACCTAAATGATCCGTCTGCTCATAAATAATCGGTTCGTGCCCACGCAAGGCCAAGACGCGAGCTGCTTCACAGCCAGCAACACCGCCACCAACGATAAGAATTCGTTTCTTACGCTGAGCTGGTTTTAAGCCCCCATCAGCTTCTCGACAACATTCCGGATTAACTGCACAATTAAGAGAAGAGTAATGCTGAATCCGTCCCATACAACCTTCTTGACAGGATATACAAGGTCGTGCCGTCTCTTCTTTATCACTAGCTACCTTATTTACATAATCTGGATCAGCTAACAAAGGCCGACCTAGACTGACAATATCACAGGCTAACTGTTGCACTGCTTCTGTCGCCCTAGCGGCATCATCCATGCGTCCCGCACAGATAACAGGAATGCTAACAACTTCTTTTACCTTCTTAGCAAAAGGAATGTATAAGCCTTTTTCTTGATACATAGGCGGATGATTCCACCACCACGCATCATAACATCCAGCATCCACATCAAGGGCATCGTAGCCATATTTTTCTAATAATTGAGCTGCCGCTAACCCTTCTTCTATGTCACGCCCTTTTTCTTCAAAGGCTTCACCAGAAAGAGCCCCCTTGCGCCAATCTTTAATAAAACTCTTTAAGCTATACCGCAAAGTAACTGGAAAGTCCTGACCACAACGTTTTTTAATCTCTTCTACAATTTCCTTAGCAAAGCGTAAGCGGTTTTCTAGGCTGCCACCGTATTGATCCGTCCGCTGATTAAAGAAAGAAATAGCGAATTGGTCAAGCAAATAGCCTTCATGGACAGCATGAATTTGTACGCCATCAAAGCCAGCTCGTTTAGCATTATAAGCCCCTTGTCCGAATTGTTCGACAATATGATGAATTTCATCAATAGTTAAAGGACGGCAAGTCTTATCTAACCAACGATGAGGAATCGCGGACGGCGCTACTGGGTCAGCTTCGCCTAAATTCGTTGGAATGGTTACACGACCAAAGCCAGCACTCATTTGCAAGAAAACCTTAGCATCATAAGCATGAATACGTTCCGTCATTTCACGAGACGTCCTCACAAAATGAACTGGATTATGTGTTGACGTCGGGCAATTAGGACGACTATGCACTTCTATCACGTCATCCACCATAGTAACGCCTGTAATAATAAGGCCAACACCACCTTGGGCACGACGCACATAGTATTCAATGCCCCGTCTATTAAAGCCACCTTCCGCATCAGCTAAGCCTAATGGACCCATTGGCGCCATTGCAAAACGATTTTTTATCTCTACCTTGCCTATTTGCACCGGTTGAAATAATGTCGTGTACTTCATGTCAGCCTCCCATAATTTATGCTAATAACCAATCCATCAAGTTCAAAGCCTTTATTCCATTATACGAGGTAATATAACTTCTATCCATCGATAAAATAATTTTTTCATAATTATCTGCAATCATCTGCAAGGGTCTAAGTTCACGTTCCCTCGTTTCTGGCGATTGCATACTTTCCGTTACTTGAATATATATCTTTTCATTTGGCTTTTCTGCTATAAAGTCAACTTCCGTTTGCCCCACTTTTCCAATATATACACAATACTCTCGACGCAACAATTCTAAATACACTATATTTTCTAAAATATGTCCTCGATCAGCATCCCGATACCCTAAAAGCATATTTCTAAATCCCATATCAATAATATAGTATTTTTTTAAGGTCTTTAACAACTGTTTTCCTTTAACATCATACCGTTGCACTGATGAAAAAATAAAAGTATCGCACAGCATCTGAATATACTTAGCTATCGTTTATCCAGACATAGCCTTAGTTTTTTTACCTTCTAACTCACCTTCGTTAACTAATACTTTTCCTATATTATTAGGCGAAATAACACTACCAATGCTAGAACATAAATAAAGCATAACTTTTTCTAATGTTATCTGATTAGCATTCTCATTTCTTTGTAAAATATCTCGCAAAATAACAGTTGAATAAATATCTTCTAATGCTTGATTACTCCTAGCTTCATTAAAACGATATTCTCTCAAAATAGGCATGCCACCAAATTGTAAATACCGCTGAAATTTGATTTCAATTGATTTAAATAATTTGGTCGATTAATTAACGTCGCCATTCTAGCCTAAATTTCCTAAAATTTATAAATTTATTATACCGAAAGTTATAAAAAAAATAAAAGTTTCCAATATAGACATTGAAAACTTTTATTTTTTATGTGATTCTAAAAGTGCATATATGTAATTTATAGAATTCAATTACTATTCTATAATTCTAAAATACTCCTTTTGCAATAAGCCCCTCCCACCTTATGCCAAGCGCACCATATGCCTCGTCCGTACTAACACACGCGTCAATATAGGTGCTACAACAGCCGTAAAAATACATCCCGGCAAAGCCAAGACTAACAGGGCTAACATAGCCTTGCCAACAAATATCGATAAAAAGACCCTAGCTAGCAAAGAGGCAATGGGGCCCGCCATAATTAGACTCCACATGCGATTTTTAGCTAACCACAAAACAAAGCCTACGACTAAACGAAATTGCATAGCTATAGCCACATTTAATACATTCTGTGTGCCCAACCCCAAACAGATAAGACTTGATAAACACCCAGCAATAATGTATTTCTTAAAACCAAAAGCGGCACAAATAGCTACCGCAAAAGGTGCCGATAATTGAAACTCTACCCCTGGAAACAAACTAGGTAACTTAAAAGACCCTGTTACCGTAATAATCGCCACCAACAAAGCCATTTCGCATATATCTCGTGTCTTCATCTTATATTAGACTTCCTTTTTACTAGAAAACGCCTGTAATCCTTCAGATAAAACATCCGCTACCTGCGCAAGTTCCTCTTCTGTATGTGCCGCCGTTACCGTTAAGCGTAACCGGCTTTGTCCTTCAGGCACCGTTGGCGGTCGAATAGCTGATAGCAATATACCTCTATCATACATATAATCCGCTAACTGCAAGGCTCGTTCATTACTACCAACCAAAATAGGAAAAATAGGACTCTCTGTCTGGCAGGCAATGCCCCTATTGTGTAAAAGTTTTTCCATAAACACTTGATTACGTACTAACCGTTTCTGCACCTCTGGATGTTCTTTCAACTCAATTAAAGCTCCCAAGGCAGCCCCTATCGTTGCTGGACTTAAGGCTGTAGAAAAAATAAAACTACGCGCCTTATTCACTAAATAATCACGAAACTTCTGCGAGGTCGCTACAAAACCGCCTTCCGATGCTAACGCCTTACTTAATGTACCAACTTGTAGGTCCACACGTTTCTGGCAATTAAATGCATGAGCCGTACCTCGACCGCCTGCAATCACCCCTGTCGCATGAGCATCATCAATCATAACCAAGGCATTATACTTACCTGCCAAATCACAGATGTCTGAAACCGGTGCCAAATCACCGTCCATACTAAAGACTCCATCAGATACAATTAACTTAGGTACCTCTACCGGAACCTCTTCCAGCAAACGTTCTAGCTGACCCATATCTTTATGGGCAAAGACCCTTGTTGTCCCTCGACTTAACCGACAGCCATCAATAATCGACGCATGATTTAAGGCATCGCTAAAAATATAGCCCTCTTTGCCTATTAAAGAACTAATAATACCTACATTGGCCATATAGCCTGTATTAAAGACAAGAGCCGCTTCCGTTCCCTTAAAATCAGCTAAGGCCGCTTCCAACTCCTCATATAAAGGATTATTCCCTGATGTCAACCGAGCACCACCAGCCCCTGTCCCGTATTGATGAATCGCCTGTATGGCTGATTCTTGTACATGCAAGCAGTCTGTTAAACCCAAATAATTGTTAGAATTCATTACCAAATACGGCTTACCCTCTATCGCTACATGCGTACTGTCAATGGGGCGCTGCGAGCGAATGTGACGAAACCCTTTTGCCGCCTTAATACGAGTCAATTCCGTCTCAATTAACTGCTTTTCCTCTCCCGCTAACATACAAGTCTCCTTTTATAAACTATTATCTGCTCTTAAGCCCTATATCACGAAGCGCCTACTGTCTCTTCAATACGCATAAACCCTTAGGATAATTTTGATAACTTTAAGCGCAACAAAAACGGCGTCTTTAAAACTCATTAGGTACTTCCATACTTAGTTTGAGATATAGGTTTTAGCTCTATATCATGAAGCGCCTTTCTCTTATTTAAGGACTTACATGCTTCTCCTAGGCGGCTACGCTAGTCAGGAGCCCGAGAAAATCTACAAGGTGCTTTCGTACCCTATCTCAAAGCCTATTCAAACATAGCCTTTAAGACCTCAATATCCGCCGAAAGCTCCGTAGCTCCTTGCGACACCTTTGCAGCAATAGGCACGCCCGCCATCTTCGTAATCATAAGTGCATTATCCACTTCCATAGGATTCCCCAACCAGTGATTCAAAATTACCCCCTTTACTTCTATGCCTAGAGACCGAGCATAAGCAACTGTCGTAACTACTGCATTAATGGTCCCTAGACCTGCTTCTGCTACAATCAAAACACTAAGTTCTAACATTTTTATAAGATCCGTCAAGTATAAATCTTGTGTATCATCAATTCGAATCGGGCAAACAATGCCGCCACTGCCTTCCATAAGAACATAGTCATATCTAGCCGCTACTTTTTTATAACCTTCTTGAATAACCTCTTTATCAATCGGCCGTCCTTCCCAACGGGCGGCTAAATGAGGCGATACTGCGTTTTTATATAAATAAGACAATAATAATTCATCATCTTCTTCCAGTCCTGCTATCTGTTTAACATAACCAGCATCGCTATTCTTTATAGAATCAGCCCCACTAAGTGCGGCCTTATAATAACCAACAGATAACCCACTATCTTTTAACTTTTTAGCCAATAAAGCCGTCACATATGTCTTACCTATATCAGTACCTGTACCAGTAATAAATAAGCCCTTTCCCATCAATACCACCTCTATATCAATATGATCTTTAACTTAACCGTTTGTTACTAACACCGGCTGCTCTTCTAAATAGACCTTTAAGGCTCCTACATCGGTCTCCGGTTCTACAAAGAAGACGCGGCCACCTACAGGGCTACCAAACTCTTTTAATCGACTAATCCGATGATAAGTCTGTCCATACGACACGTAACCAGTTATATAATCTGGATCATCAGATAAACAAAGCTCACCTAGAACTCCTTTAGCTGACAACACTTTAGAGGCCAACACCAAAGCTTCTCGTATATGTTCCCCCTTATAGTGATGAGCTTCTAGCCAAAACTCCATATCCTTCGGATTAGCAAAACCCATACGAGATACACGTACACCTCGGTCGCCTGTATTATCAAGACGGTCTCCTGTAAAAGCATCTAATAGAGCTGCGCCCCGCATTTTTCCACCAGCTGTCAAAATCGTTTCCCATGCCTTCTTTACTACCTTCCGAGGCAAATGTATTTCCTTATGAAGAAGTTTATAAATCTTCGTGTGTCCCTCTTCAATAGAGGCCACATCAGTCGCCTTTATAGCTAATAAAGGAATCCGTTGAATGGATTCTTGTGGAATTTTATCTATAGTAATTCGTATAAAATCAGCTGTTCCCTTAGGATGGCTCAAGGCTCTTCTTACCAAAGCCTGTGCTTCTAAAGCCAGTTCCTCTTTCGTCAACAAGCGTTCCGCCCCTGATATATGTCGGCCACCCCTTTCATGAGGTCCACCTTCAGCTGCTCGCATGCGGATACTATATAAATCATTCTGAGACCTTAGTAAATCCATTTAACCTAGCACATCCTTCATAGCTTTCTGCATCCGTTCAATCGCCTGTCGATACGTATCCTTCGTTGTTGTTAGTGGTGCATTAAAATACAATACGTCACCTAAGGGTCTAAGCAAAAGCCCATAATCTAAGGCCCGTTTATAAATAGCGTACCCCGTCCGTTTCGACGGATCAAACGGCTGTTTTGTCTCCCTATTAGCTACTAATTCAATGGCATTAATAAGGCCTATATGACGAATTTCTCCTACATGTTTATGACCACCAACGGCTTCTTCTAAGGTTTCATGCAACCACAGAGCTCGTTTATTAGCTTTTTCCAGTATCTTATCTTCACGCATAATTTTTTGTACGGCTAAGGCCGCTACACATCCTAGCGGGTTGCCTGCATAGGTATGACTATGTACAAAAGCCTTGTGTTCTAAGTAGTCCGCATAAAAAGCATCATATATCTGCTGCGTCGTAATCGTAATCGACATAGGTAAATAACCGCCAGTAAGCCCTTTAGACACGGTCATAATATCTGGGGATACCTGCGTATAATTAAAGGCAAACATCTTCCCAGTCCGGCCAAATCCCGTAGCAATTTCATCAGCTATTAAGAGAACCCCATAAGCATCACAAAGATGACGCAGTTTTTCCAAATATAGAGCTGGATAGATACGCATCCCCGCACTACCTTGCAAGAGTGGTTCTACTATAATGGCTACCGTATTATGGCCATCTCTTTCAAAAGCCTTTTCTGCCTGTTCAAAACACTGACACTGGCAAGATTCTCTCGTCAATCCATAAGGACACCGATAACAATCCGGTGCTTCAATATGTATAGTCGATTTCATTAGCATAGGCTGATACATTTCAGCAAATAAATCGAGACTACCCACCGATAAAGCGCCAATAGTTTCTCCATGATACGATCCTGTCAGGCACATAAACTTAGTCCGTTGAGCCTGTCCAATCTGATGTTGGTACTGAAAGGCCATTTTAAGACCCGCTTCGACTGCACCCGATCCATTATCATTAAAATGGAATTTTGTTAACCCCTTTGGCAAAATCTTTATTAATTCATCACACAAGCGAATGGCTGGCTTATGACTTAAGTTAGCAAAAATTACATGTTCTAATACCTCTAATTGCTTTTCTATAGCCTTAGATATGACTGGATTACAATGTCCCAATAAATTAGCCCACCAAGAACTAACAATATCTATATATTCTTTGCCATCAATATCATAGAGGTAGGAACCTTTACCGTGGTCAATAACAATCGGCGGTAAACTTTCATAATCCTTCATTTGTGAACACGGATGCCAAATATGTGCCAAATCCTCTGCTACCCACTCTTGTGTTGTCTTCATCAAATCACTCCTGCTACTTATTAACAATTAAGATTTCATACGTAATAACTAATACTCAACACCTAATAAGTAAACTTTGCCTATCAATCGTTAATCGTTAATTATTAATTGTTAACTCTAAATTATTGTTATTCGTTTACAATATACTTGTATTTAATCACCAGCGAGAGGTATTGTCAATATAATTATTTTTTATCAGTTTACAATATCTTTTATACCTACTTTTTACTTTTCTAGTTCCAGCTACATGTACAAGCAATTGTTTCCCTCGTGCCATGGATTCTCTTAATTCATAGCATACATAAACTCTCTTAATTCATAGCACCTATAAATTCTCTTAATTCACGACGACCTATTTTATATCTATCAATTGCTCCCTATTCGATACAATGAACTACCCATGAGGACTCCTACTACTAATGATTATCCTCGCTTAACAATTCCTCTTATATGCTCCCTATAAAAACCGTTTTCTAGACGAGCTCACCCATTTACTATATAATGAGCTTAAGATATATGCGTAGTAAGCATTATTAAAGTAACTCTTAGTAATAGTTAGCTGTAAGTATTAATTTCTTGCCTTTTTATTTCAAAAATGAATCGGCTAATCTATCATATGATTCAAGTATCTATCTAAGGTGATAAACTTACTTGTAGACAGTTCGCTAGCCCTGCCTTAGGCCAATGGCTAAACCTCTCATCGTATATTACCTAGCGTTGTATCGTTATTTTGTTGTATTGTTATATAGTTGTAATTTTTAAGGAGGTTCCCATGACAACACCTGTTGCTCAACCCAATCGAACCTGGCTGCAAAATGCCGGCCTCATTGGTGGCTTTCTTCTCTTAGCCATCATTCTTTTCTTACCAACACCTGCTACGCTATCAACCGCTGGTCACCGTATGATTGCCATCCTCTTCTTTTCTATTGTTATCTGGATGACATCAGCCGTTTCTTATCCAGTTAGTGCCACCATTATCACCGCCATGACCGCCCTCTCCCTAGGGTTAGCACCTGATATGGCGCACCCAGATAAACTATTAGGTACTTCTAGTGCCTTAAAAATCGCCTTATCTGGTTACGCGACTCCAGCTTGGGCACTTGTAGCTGCCGCTATGTTTATCTCCGTAGGTATGATGAAAACTGGCCTTGATAAGCGCATTGCTATGCTGGTTCTTTCCCGAGTAGGTACCAAAATATCTTCTATCTATTTAGGCATTATCGTTACTGGCTTCATTCTTGCCTTTTTTGTACCTAGTGCGACGGCAAGACTTGCTTGTCTAGTGCCAATTATTCTTGGTATTACCGAAAGTCTAGGTATTAATAAAAAGAGCCACTTAGCCGTTCTTCTCATGGTTGGAGCCACTCAGGCCGATACCTTATGGAATATCATGGTACAAACAGCCGCTGCTCAAAACCTAATTACCGTTGGCTTCATTAATACCCAACTGCATACACAAATTCCGTGGTTCACTTGGTTACTCGCTGCCGCTCCTTTTTCTCTCATTATGGTTGTTATCTATTTTTTCCTCTCCATGTACCTCTTAAAACCAGAAAAACTAGATATGACAAACGGTCTTGAACGTATCAAACAACTTCGTAAAGAAATGGGGCCTATGAGCCTTGATGAAAAGAAGCTATTAATCATCTCCATCCTATTACTCTTTACTTGGGCTACTAGTGGTAAACTTCACCATATTGATACATCTACCTCAACCATTGTAGCTATCGCCCTCTTTTTAACACCTAAAATTGGTATTATGGACTGGAAATACGCCCAACCTCGTATTGGCTGGGGGGCTATCGTTATGTTTGGTGCGGGCATCAGCCTAGGTACCGCTCTATTGCAAACCAAAGCCGCTGTATGGCTGGCTACCATCTTTATTAATGCCTTCTCCTTAATGGATACAGCCTTTCTAGGCCTTATGGCCATTATGTCCCTCTTCCTCATCTTAATCCATCTAGGCTTTGCTTCCGCTACGGCATTAGCTTCCGCTATGATTCCTATCATAATATCCATTTTGCAAAAAGTGCAAATTCCAGGTGTTGATATCGCGATGGCAACCATGCTCTTCCAATTCGCTGTTTGCTTCGGCTTCATCTTGCCTGTTAACTCCCCTCAAGGTATGGTGGCCTACGGGACAGATACCTTTGAGGTAAAAGACTTCATCAAAACTGGCGTTCCTATTACTATTATTGGATATGCTATGCTAATCCTCTTGGCTGCTACCTACTGGCATTGGATTGGTATTGTATAAATTTTTCTTGCTTTTCTCGAACCAATAGGCTATAATTATCTCGTTACATATGCCGGTATAGCTCAGCTGGTAGAGCATCTCATTCGTAATGAGAGGGTCGTTGGTTCGAGTCCAATTATCGGCTCCAAAAAATAAAAAGGAAGGGTCTGGAATAAAATTTCAGACCCTTCCTTTTTATTTTTTATTTCATCTAAGTTACGAAGTGCCTGACGTCTCTTACGAGCGACTTACGAGCGAAGCGAAGAACGGAGCCTCGGAAGACCGTCAGGTGCTTCCGTTCCCCGAAACTAACCTAAGCAATTAACGCCCTTTAGTCCAACGTCTTCTTACGAGCCACGCCCGTCTTAATAGCCGTTTCTGCAACCGCCTTAGCTACTGCTACTGGTACCCGTTCATCAAAAGCATCAGCCACTACATAATCTTCACGCAAATCTTCATCACTAATCAAATTAGACAAAGCATCAGCTGCAGCCAACTTCATTTCATCATTAATCTGTGTTGCATGCACATCAATAGCGCCACGGAAAATACCTGGGAACACATTAACATTGTTAATCTGGTTAGGTGCATCACTACGACCCGTCCCCATAACACGTACACCTAGAGCCTTAGCATCATCATACATAATTTCTGGCACTGGATTAGCCATAGCAAAGACAATGCTGTCTTTAGCAAGACCTTTAATAATATCAGGTGTAAAAGCATTAGCAGCTGATACACCTAATAATACATCAGCGCCCTTAGCCACTTCTGCTAAGGTTCCTGTCTTATCTTCTTGCCCAAATAATTTAATCAATTCAGCCTGTAAGGAATCAAGACGTTTATAGTTCTTGTTTAATACACCAGAACTTACCATTAAGGTAATATCACGAGCACCGGCTAAGTATAACAAACGAGCCATATTAGCACCAGCAGCGCCCGACCCATTAATAACGATCTTAACCTTAGCTAAATCTTTC
>SAMEA3663124__coassemble_34_pt1 | contig 50073 bp, 45 predicted proteins | sample SAMEA3663124__metabat2_low_PE_003 | metagenome-assembled genome bin SAMEA3663124 (sample SAMEA3663124) | pig gut metagenome | biome: pig gut; feature: pig-associated habitat; material: faeces | place: Denmark | collected 2012
TACCAATGTTAACATGTGGTTTTGTACGTTCAAATTTTTCTTTAGCCATTAGTAAGCCTCCTTATACTCTAATTACCTATTGGCATTAACCATTCTTTTTAGAACGGATTTCTTCAGCAATTTTTGCTGGTACTTCTTCATAATGGTCAACAGACATTGTGTAGTTACCACGGCCCTGTGTCTTAGAACGAAGATCTGTTGCATAACCGAACATTTCGCTCAATGGAACAAAGGCTTTAATGTGCTGTGTGCCATTACGAGCTTCCATACCTTCCATACGGCCACGACGGGAGTTCAAGTCGCCGATAACATCGCCCATGTATTCTTCAGGTACGTCAACTTCTACATTCATATATGGTTCAAGAAGAACTGGATTTGCTTTTCTTGCCCCTTCTTTAAAGCCCATAGAACCGGCAATTTTGAAGGCCATTTCCGAAGAATCGACATCATGATAGGAACCATCATAAACGATAACCTTGATATCAACCATTGGATAACCAGCAACAACACCAGATTCCATAGCTTCTTTTACACCAGCTTCAACTGGTCCAATGTATTCACGAGGAATAGCACCGCCAACGATTTTGTTTTCAAATTCGAATCCAGCACCTGGTTCCTGAGGAATCAATTCCAACCAGCAGTCACCATATTGACCACGACCACCGGACTGACGAACGAATTTACCTTCAGCTTTAACCGTTTTTCGAATTGTTTCACGATAAGCAACCTGTGGTTTACCTACGTTACATTCTACTTTAAATTCACGATTCATACGGTCAACGATGATATCCAAATGCAATTCGCCCATACCAGAAATGATTGTCTGACCAGTTTCTTCGTCTGTACGAACTTTAAATGTTGGATCTTCTTCAGCCAAACGAGCTAGGGCAATACCCATTTTTTCTTGGTCGGCTTTTGTTTTAGGTTCAACAGCAACGGAAATAACTGGATCTGGGAATTCCATGGATTCCAAAATAACAGGTGCTTTTTCGTCACAAAGTGTATCCCCTGTCGTTGTATCTTTAAGACCAACAGCAGCCGCAATATCACCAGAATATACGATTTCTAATTCTTTACGTGTATTGGCATGCATCTGAAGAATACGGCCGATACGTTCTTTCTTGCCCTTAGTCGAGTTGTAAACGTAAGAGCCAGATTCCAATGTACCAGAATATACACGGAAGAAAGCTAGTTTACCAACATATGGGTCAGCCATAATCTTAAATGCTAAAGCAGCAAATGGTTCTTCATCAGAAGCTGGACGTGTTGTTTCTTCGCCCGTTTCTGGATTAGTCCCTTTAATCGCTGGGATATCTGTTGGTGCTGGCATGTAATCTACAACCGCATCCAATAACATCTGAACACCTTTGTTCTTATAAGAAGAACCGCATAATACAGGGAATAATTTGTTTTCACAAACGGCTTTACGAAGTGCCTTCTTTAATTCATCAATGGAAAGTTCTTCCCCTTCAAGGTATTTTTCCATGATATCATCATCAGTTTCGGCAATAGCGTCGATCATCATTTCCCGACGTTCTTCTGCAACACCCTTATATTCTTCTGGAATATCTGTGATTTCGAATTCTTTACCGTCATCACTCTTATAGATTTCGGCCTTCATCGTCATCAAATCAATGATACCCGTGAAAGTATCTTCTGCACCAATTGGCACCTGAATAGCAATACTATTAGCGCCTAGGCGTTCTTTCATCATATCGATAACGTTGAAGAAATCAGCGCCTACTGTATCCATCTTATTAACATAAGCGATACGAGGTACACCATAAGTGGAAGCCTGACGCCATACAGTTTCAGACTGCGGTTCAACGCCGCCCTTAGCACTAAATACTGCTACGGAACCATCTAATACACGAAGAGAACGTTCTACTTCTACAGTAAAGTCAACGTGACCCGGGGTATCGATGATGTTAATACGATGATTTTTCCAGTGACAAGTTGTAGCAGCGGACGTAATAGTAATACCACGTTCCTGTTCCTGTGCCATCCAGTCCATCGTTGCCGCACCATCATGTACTTCACCGATTTTATGAACAATACCTGTATAATAAAGAATACGTTCCGTCGTGGTTGTTTTACCAGCATCGATGTGAGCCATGATACCGATATTACGAGTTTTTTCTAGAGAAAATTCTCTTGCCACTTCCGTTACTCCTCTTTTATTTAATTACCAACGATAATGTGCGAAAGCCTTATTAGCTTCTGCCATTTTATGCGTATCTTCTTTTTTCTTAATGGCTGCGCCTGTATTATTAAACGCATCCATTAATTCAGCAGCTAACCGTTCTTTCATCGTGCGTTCACCACGAAGACGAGCGTAGTTGACTACCCAACGAATACCTAAGGATAAGCGACGGTCAGGACGAACTTCTACTGGTACCTGATAGTTAGCACCACCAATACGGCGAGCACGAACTTCTAATACAGGCATAACGTTCTTTAAAGCCTGATCAAAAACTTCCATAGGATCTTGTCCCATTTTGGAACGAATAATTTCAAATGCATCATATACGATGGATTCAGCAATGCCTTTTTTGCCATCATACATAACTTTATTAATGAAACGCGTAACTAATTTACTATTGTACACCGGATCCGGAAGTACATCGCGTTTCGGCACAGGGCCTTTTCTTGGCATGTCGATTCCTCCTCTATTATGTTAGTTACAATTGCCTTAGCTGTTATTATTTCTTAGCTTTCTTAGCGCCATATTTGGAACGGCTCTGCATACGATCTTGTACGCCAGCTGTATCCAATGCACCGCGGACAATATGATAACGCACACCTGGAAGGTCCTTAACACGACCGCCTCTGATAAGTACTACGCTATGTTCCTGTAAATTGTGTCCAATGCCTGGGATATAAGCAGTTACTTCAATAGCATTTGTCAAACGAACACGGGCAACTTTACGAAGCGCGGAGTTTGGTTTCTTTGGAGTAGCTGTATAAACACGAGTACATACGCCACGTTTTTGAGGGCAGTTCTTCAATGCTGGTGCATTGGATTTCTGAGTCAAAGTTGTGCGGCCTTTACGTACTAACTGGTTGATTGTTGGCATTAGGGCACCTCCTTTCCAAACAATTAGATTTATAATTGATCCGAACCAGCAAAAGTTGTTTGTTATGTCCGGATATTACCAAGTTAACGAAGAACACCTACGGCAACAGCCTTCACCTTAATATGAGCGGCCTTGCCCAATTCTTCCATTGTATGTGTGTTAACAAGCGGAATGTCTTGTTCTTCACACAGTGCTACAATTGATTCAATCTTAGGAGCATCACAATTATTAGCTATATACACTTTAGCTAATCGCTTATGCATTAGCGCCTTATACGTTTCCTTAGCACCGACAGTCAATTGCTCTCTTCTATACGTTGCTAATTCCATAGGCCTTTTTCACTCCTAACTTAGTCTTTTTCTAAAGCACTTTTCTTAGTGTATCATTCTCTCCTAGGAGTGTCAATAAAATTACAAGGAAAAACCGCTTATTATCTATGTTTTATATTTACACCGTTACGTGTGTGTCATTATGATTTATTAGGCTATTAAAACGACTTCCACACAAGACTAGCTAAAACAGCCTATCCCCGCAACAAGGCCTATAAAGTTTTAACTCATAAATAACTGCTGGCATACATAAGCTCACTCGTTCTAGCAAAAAGAGAAGTGTCTACTCCTCAACGTCCCACATAGTGGTTACATTTAAAGAAATAGACACTTCTCTTTATTTATATTGGTCTACAAGGAACAAAACATTATTAGCATGTATGACTTATGCTTCTTCTGCTTCGTCCTTTACTTCATCGATAATCTGCGGTTCTTTTTTTACCACTTTAATCTTGCGATAACGGCTCATACCGGTACCAGCAGGAATCAACTTACCAATGATTACATTTTCTTTTAGACCCAACAATGGATCAATCTTACCCTTAATAGCTGCATCTGTAAGAACACGCGTTGTTTCCTGGAAAGAAGCAGCCGACAAGAAACTATCCGTAGCCAAAGCAGCCTTTGTAATCCCTAATAGCATCCGTTTACCAGTAGCTGGTCGTTTGCCATTAAGAATTAGGCGATGATTTTCTTCATCAAAGGTATTTACATCAATTGGATCACCTGGTAATAAATCGGCATCGCCAGCATCTTCAACTTTAATCTTATGAAGCATTTGACGAACAATAACTTCAATGTGTTTATCGTTGATTTCAACACCTTGTGATTTATATACCTTCTGTACTTCATATACAAGGTACCGCTGTGTTGCTTCTGTCCCCATAATCCGCATGATATCATGTGGATTAATAGAGCCTTCTGTTAATCGCGCTCCTACCTGAATATAGTCACCATCTTTAACAATAATACGGGAACCATATGGAATTAAGTAATCCGATTCTACCCCATCTTTATCTGTAACAAAGATAGTATTGGTACCCTTCTTGTTTTCATTAGGTACAACCCGAACGGTACCTTCTACTTCACTAATAATGGCATTACGTTTTGGACGACGCGCTTCAAACAATTCTTCAACACGTGGCAAACCTTGTGTAATATCATCGCCGGCAACCCCGCCTGTATGGAAGGTACGCATTGTTAACTGTGTACCAGGTTCACCGATAGACTGAGCAGCAATAATGCCAACAGCTTCACCAACTTGTACACGGTTACCCGTACCAAGGTCCCGGCCATAACACTTAATGCAGACACCATATGGTGACTTACATGTCAATACGGAACGAATCTTAACGGTATCGTAATATTTTACAACTTCATCAGCTAATTCTTCTGTGATTTCACCATTCAACGGAACGATAACTTCACCCGTTTCTTTATTGATTAGTTCTTCTGCTGCTGTACGACCTACAATACGATCCTTTAACGGTTCAATAATCCCTTGGCCTTCTACGATGGCTTCTACTTCGATACCATGAATATCATTATTGCGTACACGAACTTCTTCTACATCGCTATTAAGAATCTGTTCGATAGCTTCTTCTGTAAGAGCAACACCAGCACCAATAATTTCATTACCTTCTGAATCAACAATAGCATCCACCGTATCTTTGCCTAACATGTTTTGAACCATCGTTTCATGTAAGGTCTGACGAATGCTTTCATCCGTTTCACCTAGGATAATATTCTGTACAAGATTAGTGTGATTAATATCAGCATCGCTACCCAAATGAGCACCACGTAAGCTAATAGCTGGCACCTTATGCTCAGCCAACATATCTAAATCATCATTATCCAAGATTGTTTCAGCTGGCAATAAGATTTCACCTGTTGTAGTATCCACTACATCTTTGTCAAGCACACGGCCAAATAACTTATCCCGAAGCAATTGTACAGCCTGTTTGGTAGAAGAAGCTAAGCGAGCCCGTTCACGAACTAAATCAATACCCACTACATCACAGTCTTCTTCACGAACGATAACATCTTGTGATACATCAACCAAACGACGTGTTAAGTACCCAGAATCGGCTGTACGTAATGCCGTATCAGCTAACCCCTTACGAGCCCCATGACTGGATGTAAAGTAATCCAATACGGTTAAGCCTTCCTTAAAGTTAGCCTTAATTGGTAAATCGATAATACGACCTGATGGATCCGCCATCAAACCACGCATACCAGCTAGCTGACGAATCTGCTGTTTATTACCACGGGCACCAGAAATAGCCATCATGTATACCGGATTAAAACCTTCTTTATCCTTCATCATGTTATCCATCATGACATCCGTAACATCTTCTGTGGCATTTGTCCATAATTCAATGGTCTTACGATAGCGTTCATCTTCAGAAATAAGACCACGGCGATACAAACGAGATACCTTACTTACGTCTTCGTCTGCTTTATGTAAAATAGCACCCTTTTCCTGTGGTACTTTAATATCTGCAATAGCAATGGTCATACCTGCCCGACGAGCAAACGAATAGCCTAAAGCCTTTACCCGGTCAAGAAGTTCAGCCGTCATTTCATTACCAAACAATTGGAAGCACTGATCAATTAACTTACCAACCATTTTCTTATCCATAACACGGCCTAAGGTATAATGACCATCTTCTTGTTTTTCAAACTGACGAAGTTCTGGATATAAAGCATTATTGAAAATCAAACGACCAGCTGTTGTTTCTACACGGCCATGACCTTCCATACGAATGTATAAAATATCCTGAAGACCTATAACACCTGAGTCATAAGCTAACATAACTTCATCATAATTAGCAAAGTACTTCGCCTTATCCTTAGTATCTGGACGTACTACTGTTAAGTAATAAGTCCCTAAGATCATATCCTGAGACGGAATGGCTACTGGTTTGCCATCCTTCGGCGCCAAAATATTATGCGTAGATAACATCAAGGTACGAGCTTCTGCCTGTGCTTCTACGGACAATGGCAAGTGACAAGCCATCTGGTCACCATCGAAATCGGCATTAAAAGCAGCACATACTAATGGATGCAACTTAATAGCCCGGCCTTCCCAAAGAATTGGTTCAAAAGCCTGAATACCTAAACGGTGCAATGTTGGAGCACGGTTTAAAAGAACTGGATGTTCTTTGATAACTTCTTCCAAAGCTTCCCATACACCATCACCAGCACGTTCCACTTGTCGTTTAGCTGCCTTAATGTTACTTGCTTGCCCTGTTTCTACCAAACGTTTCATAACGAAAGGCTTGAACAATTCAAGAGCCATTTCCTTAGGCAAACCACATTGATGCATCTTTAATTCTGGGCCAACAACGATAACAGAACGACCAGAATAGTCAACACGTTTACCTAACAAGTTCTGACGGAAGCGACCTTGTTTCCCTTTTAACATGTCAGATAAGGACTTAAGTGGACGATTACCAGGACCTGTTACGGCACGGCCACGACGACCATTATCAATTAAGGCATCAACAGCTTCCTGTAACATACGTTTTTCATTACGAACGATAATATCTGGTGCCCCTAAATCTAACAAGCGTTTTAATCGGTTATTACGATTAATAACTCGACGATATAAGTCGTTCAAGTCAGACGTAGCAAAACGACCACCATCAAGTTGTACCATTGGACGCAATTCTGGTGGAATAACTGGAATTACATCCATAATCATCCATTCTGGACGATTGCCAGACCGACGGAAAGCTTCAACAACTTCCAAACGACGTACGGCACGAATTTTACGCTGGCCAGACGCCGTTTCTAAATCCGCCCGTAATTCTTTATTAAGTGCTTCTAAGTCAAGTTCAGCAAGCAAAGCCTTAACTGCTTCAGCACCCATGTCAATACATACGAAGGTCGCTTCTTTTTCTGCAGCTAGTTCATAACGTTCTTCACGAGTTAGTTCTTCTTTTTCTCCGTCTTCACCCGTTTCTTCAAGACGAACATTGTGAGCCTGTTTACGGCGTGCTTCTTCCAGTAACTGATAGCGTTCCTTACGCTGAGACACCGTTTCGATGATGACTTCTTTACCACCAATCGTATAGCCGTCTTCATTAAATTGCGCTTCATATTCACGGAATTCAGCTTCAGATAAAAGCTGTTTCTTCATTAACGGCGTTTCACCTGGATCAACTACGATATAAGAAGCAAAGTACAATACACGTTCCAAGGTACGTGGAGAAATATCCAAAATAAGACCCATACGAGACGGAATCCCTTTGAAATACCAAATATGAGACACTGGCGTAGCTAAAGCTATATGCCCCATACGTTCACGACGAACCTTAGCTCGTGTAACTTCAACACCGCATTTATCGCAAACAACGCCTTTATGGCGAATTCGTTTATATTTACCGCAATGGCATTCCCAGTCTTTGGTTGGTCCAAAAATTCGTTCACAGAACAGACCATCACGTTCTGGCTTTAATGTACGATAATTAATGGTTTCTGGTTTTTTTACTTCTCCATAAGACCATTCCAAAATTTGTTCCGGCGATGCCAAACCAATTCGCATAGAATCAAATTCATTTACGTCTAACACATCTATCGCCCCTTCCTATTATTCTTTCGTTACGTAATTACCAAGTTCACTAATTACGTCGTCTTCCTGACCAGCTGTTACTTCTTCTTTACTATCGGCAGCTGCGTCTGTTTCTGTCTGTTCTGCTGCTTTGTCTTGCGCCTTATCCATCGCTTCCGATGTCGTTGTAGCACCTTCCATAACTTCTTTTATTTCTGCTTCATTACGAGCATCATCTTCGTCTTCATCATCTAACTCTTTGATGACAACTTCTTCTTGGTCTTCATTCAAAATCTTCACATCAAGACCGATACTCTGTAATTCTTTAAGTAATACTTTAAAGGATTCTGGTACGCCTGGTTCTGGAATGTTTTCACCTTTAACAATCTTTTCATAAGCCTTAACACGACCTACTACATCATCCGACTTAACAGTCAGTAATTCCTGCAAAGTATAAGCAGCACCATAAGCTTCTAGTGCCCAAACTTCCATTTCCCCAAAACGCTGCCCACCAAACTGAGCTTTACCACCTAATGGCTGCTGCGTTACTAAGGAGTACGGACCAGTGGAACGAGCATGAATCTTATCATCAACCAAATGATGAAGTTTCAACATATATACATAACCAACGGTTACGCGATTATCCATTGGTTCTCCAGTACGACCATCATATAGAACCGTCTTACCGTCATCACTCTTACCAGCAATCTGCAGAGTATTAAATACATCGCTTTCATGTGCTCCATCGAATACAGGCGTAGCAATATGAATACCAGCCACATCTGGTTTTGGCATACCATAGGTCTTGTAGTCATAACCAACGGCTTCTAAATCCTTACGGATTTCAGCCCGTTTTTCTTTTGATGATTCAACCGCATCAACGATAGATACAACAGATTGCAACCGTTTTAATTCTTCAACCAAGCCTTCTTCCATAGCTGGTGCTTCTTCATCTAGGTCAAAATACTCGATTTCCATATCGCTGTATTCTTTTTGCATCTGTTTCAATTCATCATAACGAGCACGGCCACCCATAGCTTCTAACTGTTTTTTAGCTTGATCATGAATCAAGGTAATAGCTTCTTCTTTACGAGCAGCGATTTCCTTATCAATATCAAGATGTGCAACCGTTACATCATCTAGAATTTTAGCTTTTAAGTCATCAATTTCTTCATATAAAGACTTAATATGATCAATCGTATCCCAGTATTCTGGATCCGCCTTAGCCTGATCTAAGACATGCTGAATCTTAAGGTCTGTTGCCTTAATCTGCATACCTAAGCCTTGTACAGCCCAGCCAAGATGTGTTTCTAGTACCTGTCCAATATTCATTCGAGATGGTACGCCTAATGGGTTTAATACGATTTGTACAGGCGTCCCGTCTGGTAAGAAAGGCATATCTTCTTGGCGCATAACGCGGGATACAACCCCTTTGTTACCATGACGACCAGCCATCTTATCGCCTTCGTGAATCTTACGTTTTTGCGCAATATAAACACGAACTAATTTGTTAACACCTGGTTGTAATTCATCACCATTTTCACGAGTGAAAACCTTAACATCAACAATTTTACCTGATTCACCATGTGGTACACGTAAGGACGTATCACGAACTTCTCGTTCCTTATCGCCGAAAATAGCCCGCAATAAGCGTTCTTCTGGTGTTAATTCGGTTTCCCCTTTTGGCGTTACCTTACCAACCAAGATATCGCCTGGATGGACTTCAGCACCAACGCAGATAATACCATCTTCATCTAAGTTACGAAGATTATCATCACCTGTATTTGGCAATTCACGGGTGATTTCTTCGGCCCCTAATTTCGTATCACGCGCATCACATTCATATTCTTCAATGTGAATGGATGTATAAATATCTTCCTTGCAAAGTTCTTCACTAAGTAAGATAGCATCTTCGTAGTTATACCCTTCCCAAGGCATGAAGGCAACAAGCACGTTAAAGCCTAAGGCCAATTCGCCGCCATCAGTTGCTGGTCCATCAGCCAATACTTGGCCTTTAACAACTTTATCGCCACGATATACGATTGGCTTTTGGTTAAAGCACGTCGATTGGTTAGACCGTAAGAATTTATTTAACTTATATACGTCTACCTTACCATCTTCACGCATAACGTGAATTTCATTACCCCAGCAACGAGTAACAGTACCGCCTTCTTTAGCTAGTACAGCTACACCAGAGTCACAAGCCGCCTTATATTCCATGCCTGTACCAACAAGTGGTGCCTGTGCGCGAAGCAAAGGTACGGCCTGACGCTGCATGTTAGCCCCCATTAAGGCACGGTTGGCATCATCATTTTCCAAGAATGGAATCATCGCTGTACCGATAGATACTACTTCTTTTGGACTAACGTCCATGTAGTCAATTTTATCTGGCGTTACTTCTAGGACTTCACTGCCACGACGGCAAGCAATTAATTCATCAGCAAAACAACTATCATCGTCCAAACGAGAGTTAGCCTGTGCAATCGTCATGCCTTCTTCTTCATCAGCTGTCATGTAAACTACATTATCCGTTACATGTACACGAACAACCTTGTCCGCATCAGCCCCTTGTCCATAAATCTTTTCAACCTTACGATAAGGCGCTGCAATAAAGCCAAATTCATTGACCTTTGCATAGTTAGACAAAGAGTTAATTAACCCGATATTTGGACCTTCTGGCGTTTCAATTGGACACATACGGCCATAATGAGAATGGTGTACGTCACGAACTTCGAAACCAGCTCGTTCACGAGACAAACCACCAGGACCTAAGGCGGACAAACGACGTTTATGTGTCAATTCACCTAATGGATTAGTCTGATCCATAAACTGAGACAACTGAGAAGAGCCAAAGAATTCTTTAATTGCTGCTACAACCGGACGAATATTAATCAACACCTGTGGTGTAATCGCAGAACTATCCTGAATCGTCATACGTTCTTTAACAACGCGTTCCATACGTGTCAAGCCAATGCGGAACTGGTTCTGCAATAATTCACCAACACAACGCAACCGCCGGTTGCCTAAATGGTCAATATCATCAGTGTGCCCTAGGCCATCCATTAAATTCAATAAATAGCTAATATTAGCTATCATATCTTCACGAGTAATGGTACGGAATTCATATGGCAAATTACAATTATTGCAAATAACCTTAGATACTAAGCCACTTTCATCTTTAACAAAGAATTCAGCAAAACCTTCCCCGCCAAATACATTGCTATTAGCTACTGTATCTAATTGTTCTTCACCCATATAGGTATCTGCATCAATGATAATTTCCCCTGTTTCGGAATCGACAATTGGTTCCGCCAAGGTGCAGCCAAACAAACGTTGACGCCAACCTAATTTCTTATTTACCTTATAACGGCCTACACGAGCAAAATCGTAACGGCGAGGGTCAAAGAATAAATTATCAAACAAATTACGAGCGCTGTCCACTGTTGGTGGTTCACCTGGACGTAATTTTTTGTAAATTTCAATTAAAGCTTCTTCTGTTGTTGTCGTTGTATCTTTTTCAAGTGTACGAATCAAGCGTTCATCATAAACAGGATTGCCATCTTCGTCTGTTTTACCATTCCAGAATAATTCCAAAATGGATTCATTTGTACTCCAACCTAACGCACGAACTAGAATCGTTGCTGGCATTTTACGGTTACGGTCAATACGTACCGATACCACTTCATTAGCATCTGTTTCTAATTCAATCCAAGCACCACGGTTAGGGATAACAGTGGAACCATACAAATGATTCCCCATGGTATCAATTTCTTCCGTATAATATACACCTGGTGAACGAACCAATTGGGATACGATAACACGTTCAGCCCCATTAATGATAAATGTACCTGTATCTGTCATTAATGGAAAATCGCCCATAAATACTTCTTGTTCTTTAATGTCACTATTTTCTGGGTCATTGTTAACCAAGCGAATATTAACACGCAAAGGCGCTGCATACGTAGCATCACGATTTTTGCATTCATTAATATCGTACTTTGGTTCACCTAGACTAAACCCTTCAAAAGAAAGCACTAAATTACCGGAATTGTCTTTAATCGGAGAAATATCGTCAAAAATATTTTGTAAACCACTCTCCAAAAACCATTCGTAAGACTTACGTTGTATATCCAACAAATGTGGCATTTTTAAAACTTCGTTAATCTTAGCGTATGTGTAACGAGTTCGTTTGCCAACCTGTTCAGGTTTGAACATAAAAGCTTTCACCTCTTCATTCTAACTGGCTTACCATATTCTATAACGGTATGACAACGACAATAATCCGGGTCTCAGTTTTCCTGTTGAACAATGACAAAATAAGCAAGGCCCTTATAGAAATTTGAACCTTGCTTTTATTTCAACACAACCTCGGAAGATTAACCCTTATCACGAACTATGTTATAGTCTTATCAAATCTTGTGTGTCCCTCTGTGTCATCCAGATTTATTTACACAATTGCAATTTAGTATTATAGCAAATAAAGACGCCCTTGTAAAGGACGCCTTTATACAATACTATTCTTTTTAAAATCAATTAGTTGCCATGCTTCTTTAAGATGTCAGCCCCTGCAATACCCGGCCGTGTCATTTCCGCCGGCGATAAAATATGGTTCATATCGCTTTCAGATAACATACCCTTTTCCAAGATAATCTCACGAATGGAGTGACCTGTCGTATAGGCTTCTTTAGCTAATTTTGACGCATTTTCATAGCCAATATGAGGAAGCAAAGCAGTTACGATACCCACACTACGTTCTAACCAGTAAGCACACTGTTTCTTATCTGCCTGCAAATCAACTAGCAACTTATCAACAAAGGTATTTACCCCATTTTTCAAGTAACACATGGAGTTAAATAAGTTATAAGCAATAACTGGTTCCATTACGTTCAATTCGAACTGGCCATTTTCGACACCTAAACTAATGGTTAAATCATTACCAATAACCTGATAGCAAACCTGGTTAAGTACTTCTGCAATTACAGGGTTTACCTTACCTGGCATAATCGAGGAACCTGGTTGCCGTGGTGGTAATTTTAATTCACTAATACCACAGCGTGGACCAGACGCCATCAAACGGAAGTCGTTAGCCATTTTAATAAGCACAAGCGCTGTTACTTTTAATCCTGATGAAATATCAGCAAAGATATCCGTATTATTGGTTGCATCAATTAAATTATCAGCCCTACGGAATGGTTCTCCTACTACGTGGGACAATTCATTAACAACATCTTCAATATAACTTGGTTCTGCATTAAGACCCGTACCAACAGCTGTTGCCCCCATGTTAAGCGTATGGGCTTCAATAATGGCAGACTGGATACGATGTAAGCCACGACGGACCCCCGAAGCATAGGCGCCCATTTCCTGGCCTAAGGTGATAGGTACTGCATCCTGCAAATGAGTTCGACCCATTTTTAAGACTTCCTTATATTCGTCTGCCTTCTTTTCTAACTCATCAACAAGACGCTGTAAGGCTTCTAATAAAGGTTTACTCTTGATAATCGCACAAACCTTAATAGCCGTTGGGAATGTATCATTCGTCGACTGCGCCATATTAACCTGATTATTTGGCGAAATGATATCATAGGACCCACGAGGCTTCTTTAAAATCTCAAGAGCCCGATTCGCTAACACTTCATTCATATTCATATTAAAGGACGTACCAGCCCCACCTTGAATCGGGTCAACAGGAAATTGATCATATAACTTACCATCAATGACTTCATCGGCAGCTCGTACGATAGCATCACCTAAAATCTTATCCAAACGGCCTGTTTTCATGTTAGCTAAGGCACACGCCTTTTTAACCATAGCCATAGCCTTAATAAAGTCATGGTCTATCGACTTACCTGTAATATGAAAATTATCTAGTGCTCGTACCGTCTGCACCCCATAATAAGCTTCATCTGGTACATCTAATACACCTAATAAATCGTGTTCTTGTCTCATATACATCCCCACTTTGCATTATCATGTACTTTATAACTATAGCTCTTATAGATATACAAGGGCTATCTATGCCTATAGTATAGCATGTATACAAAATTCATAATACACTCTAACATCTTATTGCTTATACCTATTCTTTATATTAAGCCGTCTTAAGTCCAACAAGAGTGTATTTTTGTCTTCTATTAAACGAAATACCCCCCCACTCTCCCTTATATATAATTATGCATACATAACATAATTTAATTGCTTTTTGCAGATATAATATATTTTGCTTATAGCCATATTTTTTATAAACATACCATTAAGAAAGTGGGCGGGACTCAGCCACAAAATTCCGCCAGTGCTTAATAACATGTCCTTTAAAATAAGCATATAAAATAACAATAAAAAATCCCGTTACAATCCAACTAATAGGGTATACGACCATAAGACCTGCAAAGGTATGCATAGAATCAAAAATCGTATATACCCATGTGAGCCGAACACCACAAACCCCTACCATAGTTAAAACAGCCGGTGCCAAGGAAAAACCATACCCACGCATGGCACCTGAGAAAATATCAATAAATATCTGTATGCCTTCCGGAGCCACTACATACCACATACGTTCCACGCCCAAGCGCAATACATCACTGTCATTATCAAAGAAGCCTATGATAGCGTACGCATAATACATAATAATAGTACAAGCAATGGCTGTAAACAAAATATTGAGGCCTAAACACCACCAAAGAATCTGGCTACACCGTTTTCCTTGGCCAGCCCCATAGTTCTGACTAACAAAGGTCGTAGCTGCTTGCGAAAAGGATAAGATAATACAATAGACAGCTAATTCAATGGCAATAGATATAGCCGAAGCAGCCATAGCTGCCGCCCCTAAGCTATTAATGGCTTCCTGAATTAGCATGTTAGACATAGAAAAGACCATACCTTGCAAGGCCGCTGGATAACCAATAAGAATCATTTCTTTTAAAAGCTTACGATTAACCCGCATATGAGCCAAAGATAAGTGCAACACATCGTGAGAATGGATTAAACGCCACAAGAGAAAGAGAGCGCTAACGCTAATCGATATAACAGTAGCTGCCGCCACACCAGCCACACCATTAGCAAACCACTGTACAAACCAAATATTAAGTATAATATTTAAAAGACTCGCTACAAGCAAAGAGACTAACGGCGTTGCTGTATCTCCACGACTTCTAAAAATAGCTGCTTCAAAGTTATATAAGCTAATCGCCGGAATGCCTAACAAATAAACTCGTAAATATACTTCCGCCATAGATTCCACTTCTGGCGGCACGGCTAATAACTGCATAATCGGATTCGTTATTAGCTGCCCTACAATCATAATAAGGAAACCGGCTACTAAAGATAAAAGCCATGCCGTATGCACCCCTTCATTGGCTTGCCTATCTTGCTCTGCCCCTATGCAACGAGCAATGACAACATTCGCCCCTAAGGCCAAGCCTAAAAAGAGATTGACAAAAACACCAATTAAGGCCAAATTATTACCAATAGCCGCTACGGCATCTTTTCCCATATACCGGCCCAAAACAGCAATATCCCCTGCATTAAAAAGCTGTTCTAAAAAAGCTGTCATAGCCAAAGGAAAGGCAAATAAAATCAACTTATCCCATAAAGAGCCATGCAGCATATCTATCTTATGGCCAAGAGTCAATGTCATATTCATCTCCTGCTTCATTAAAATCAAATAACTATATATTAAAACACTGATTTATCGTATCACATAAATAAAAAAAAAATTCCATGGTCAAATAAAAGAAACCGGCTTCACTAAGTCTCCTGTTGCATTATCAACCCAAGAGCCAAAATGATTTAGATACCGGTCTTCATGTCTAATCAATGCTACTAACTATTATACACCCTCCTAAATTATACCAATAGCATACGAACAAAATATTTCTCAACGAAAAAGTATCATTTACTAACTTTTTTAGCCTATAAGAAAAAGAGCGGAAACACGATGTGTTTCCGCTCTTTTACCCTGTCTATTATTAATAGAACCAGTAATCTTAATATATCTAAAATTACTGTAATTCTACAGTTGCGCCAGCTTCTTCTAATTTAGCTTTCATAGCTTCAGCGTCAGCTTTAGCAACGCCTTCCTTAATTGTTGCAGGAGCGCCATCAACTAAGCCTTTAGCGTCTTTCAAGCCTAAACCAGTAGCTTCACGAACAACTTTGATTACGTTGATCTTAGAAGCGCCAGCTTCTTTCAATACTACGTTGAATTCAGATTTTTCTTCAGCACCACCAGCAGCACCGCCAGCGGCAGCTACAGCTACAGGAGCAGCAGCAGTTACACCAAATTCATCTTCAATAGCTTTTACTAAATCATTTAATTCAAGAATTGTTGCTTCTTTTAATTCGCCTACGATTTTTTCGATATCCAATGCCATGATTGTTTTCCTCCACTATCTGTGACACATATACAACAGTCAACAATTATGCTACTGTTTCTTCATCTTTTGCATCTGCAACTGCTTTAACAGCATAAGCTACATTGCGTACAGGAGCCTGAAGTACGGAAAGAAGCATGGAAAGCATTCCTTCACGGTTAGGCAATTTAGCAATTGCTTTAACTTCATCTGGATTAAGAACCTTACCTTCAACGACACCGACTTTAACAGTAAGAGCATCGCCTTCAAGATCCTTAATGAAGTCTTCTAATACACGAGCTGGAGCCGTTGCATCTTCTTTGCTTGTAGCTAATGCAGTCGGTCCTTCCAACTGTGCTGCCACTTCATCCATTCCTAATTCTTTAGCAGCAATACGAGTCAACGTATTTTTAATGACTTTGTATTCAACGCCTTCTGCCAAGAATTTACGACGAAGATCCGTTACCTGTGCAACGGTTAAGCCATGATAACCTACTACTACAGCACCTTGCGCTTCGGAAAGAGTTTCTTTCATGGAAGCTACAATTGCTTGTTTTTCAGCACTGACAGCCATTTAATTACCTCCTTGTAAATTTTGTTGGTAAACCTTATGTGCTATCTTAGCGTAAAAAACGACCTCGCCATACGGTGAGGTCGTAACCAGTCTATATTGGTTAGCCTCAGCGGGCGGACCTAAGTCCATTATACATACCAGCTATCTACAGCTAAGAGACATACAAGATTATTGTTCCTGTGTGGATGCACCTAATTTGAATACATTCAATGGAACACCAGGGCCCATAGTGGCACTCAAAGTAACAGATTTAATATACTGTCCTTTGGCAGTGGCCGGTTTAGCCTTAGTAATAGTATTAACGATTGTACGATAATTGTCAAGTAAATCTTCATTAGAGAAAGAAGCCTTACCAATTGTACAAGCGACATTACCAGATTTATCGGTACGGTATTCAACCTTACCTGCTTTAATTTCACTAACAGCACGTGTTACGTCTGGTGTTACAGTACCAACCTTAGGGTTTGGCATCAAGCCTTTTGGACCTAAGATTTTACCTAGACGGCCTACTTGACCCATCATATCTGGTGTAGCAACGACTACATCAAAATCACTCCAGCCGCCTTGTACTTTAGCGACTAATTCTTCAGCGCCAACATAATCAGCACCTGCATCTTCTGCTTCTTTTACTTTATCGCCTTTCGCAAAAACAAGAACGCGCTGCGTCTTACCAGTACCATGTGGTAATACAACGGCACCACGAACTTGTTGATCAGCGTATTTAGGATCGACATTTAAGTTGAAAGAGATATCAACTGTTTCGTCGAATTTTGCCGTTGCTGTTTTCTTAACGATGTCGATAGCTTCTACTGGTTCGTAGAATTTACCAGCTTCGATAAGCTTAGCTGCTTCAGCATATTTCTTACCTACTTTTGCCATGTAAAAATCCTCCTTATGTGGTTAAACGGGATTGCCCTCCCACCGATACAAGGTTGTATCGTACGCTTATTAATCAACGATTTCAATACCCATACTACGTGCGGTACCTTCAACCATACGCATACCTTGTTCTACTGTATTTGCATTCAAGTCAGGCATTTTAAGTTCTGCGATTTCACGAACTTTATCGCGACCAACTTTAGCTACTTTATCACGGTTAGGAACACCAGATCCTTTAGGAATACCGGCTGCTTTTTTCAAAAGAACAGCTGCTGGCGGTGTCTTAGTGATAAAATCGAAACTACGATCTTCATAAACAGTAATAACAACTGGAATTGTTAACCCTGCTTGTTTAGCTGTACGTTCGTTAAATTCCTTAACGAATGCCATAATATTTACGCCTGCCTGGCCTAATGCTGGACCAATCGGTGGCGCCGGACTTGCTTTACCTGCTTCACATTGAAGCTTCACCATTTTAGAGACTTTCTTTGCCATGGTGAGTACACCTCCTCGTGCTTATAAATGTGGTGGTAACGGGCTAATACGCCCTCCCACTGGCGGACCACCAATGCCGCCATAGGTTAGAGTTATAAAAATATATATTAAAGAGTCTTTTCGATTTGAGAAAACTCTACCTCTACAGAAGTATCACGGTTAAACATTTCTACATTCAGTTGAACTGTTCCCTTTTCGTGATTAATTTCAGTAACAACGCCTAAGCGATCTTCAAAGGCGCCGGATGTAATGCGTACTGTTTCACCAACCTCAACATCAATTGTCTGTTTAGGCTGCTGTCCCAGTCCCTGTGATTTAAGGATATATTCCACTTCGGAATCAGACAAAGGTACTGGTTTGGTTGCGGAACCAACAAATCCTGTAACCCCAGGGGTATTACGAACTACATACCAGGAGCGGTCATTGACTTCCATGTTAACTAATACATAGCCAGGGAAAATCTTACGCTTTACTACTTTTTTTACACCATCTTTTTCGTCAATTTCGTCTTCCATAGGCACTAAAATCTGTCCAATTACATCTTCCATGCCCATAGATTGCACCTTAAGTTCTAAGGTCGTCTTGACTTTATTTTCGTAGCCTGAGTACGTATGGATTACATACCACTTCTTATCTGCTTCCATTACGAAGTCCTCCTATCCGACCAAAGCCATTAGCCAATCGAAAAAATGATTGAAAATACCATCTACAACGGCAATTAATGCTGATACAAAGGCTACTGATACAATAACCACAATCGTATACATCACTAATTCTCTTCTGGTCGGCCAGACTACTTTCTTCATTTCCATTTGCATGCCCTTAAGGAAATTCACATTGTTACGGCCACGCGAACGGTTTTGAGATTTGGAGTTAGCCCCTGCCATCGTTTCACATCCTTACATAACAGGAATAGGAACTTACTTATTTTGTTTCACGATGTAATGTATGTTTTCCACAGAACTTACAATACTTCATCATTTCAATACGATCAGGATTGTTTTTCTTGTTCTTGTTGGTCTGATAATTACGTTGTTTGCATTCAGTACATGCTAACGTTACTGCATTACGCATCCGGATACACCTCGCTTCATTTCATACTTATAGAGTGGTCACCCACCGCATACATACTAACATAGGCTAACATACCTATATATATATGTCAAGAAAACAACTTAAAAAAGCCAGGCCTTCACCTGACTTTTCTATTATAGCAAAGCACTAGCTACCTGTCTATTATTTTCTTACTTTTAAATAGACCCATAAGCCATTAAAAATAAACAAAAGGCCTGTCGCCCAAAACAAGGTCGTAAAACCACAGGCCGCCATAAAGGAAGCCCCACCAATAGAACCTAAAAAATATCCTAAGAACTGCACGGATTGTACATAGGAGAAGACCTGTCCTGCTAAGTGCTTAGGTGCATGATTAGAAATAAAAGTATTAATTGATGGCAAAAGTCCACCAAAACCTAAGCCTAAGAAAAAACGAAGCACCGTCAACTGTATTACATCCCTTACATAGGCCTGAGGAATCGTCAAGATACCCACATAAATAAGAGCCGCAAATAAAATCCGCCTAGGCCCCAAACGGTCAACAAGTTTACCAAGTACACTACTACTCATCATCTGGGCAAACCCAGTAGCCGAAAATACAATGCCTGCCAGTAAGGCTACATGCGTTGTATTAGGCGGGATAATTTCTTCTACGTAAACCGTGATAATCGGTTGCAAAGCCAATAAGGATACCGCATAAATAAAAGTGGATACGGCCATAAGCGCAATAAGGTGAAAATTTGGCAACTGTTTCTTTAACATACGAAAACTTTGCTTCACCTTTTCCACTGGCGGTTTATAACTTTCATGTACAAAGAAAAGTGTCAATAAAAAAGAAATACTCAAGAAAAAACTAACAATAAAAAAGGTGCTTCGTATGCCAAACATAGATGCTAAATAGCCACCAACCAAGGGACCAATCAGAGCTCCTGCTAAATTAGCCGCCGCCAACATACCTAAGGCCCAGCCTGTATGCTCCTCCGGCGTTTCTGCCGACACCAAGGTCACTGATCCTGAAAAAAAGCCCGAAACAGCCCCTTGAGCCGTACGTGCAAGAACTAATTGCCACGGTGTCTGAACAAAAGCAATCAGTAAATTACAAAGCATCATACCAAAACTAGCACGCAATAAAATTAATTTTCGCCCCTTGCGGTCTGCCAACTTACCCCAAAAAGGAGCCACCAAGGCTACCACAATAAAGGTAATACCTAGCGCCCAACCAGACCACTGAGCAACAGCGGCTTGGTCGGTAACCCCCATAGTCTCCACATATAAGGGCAAAATCGGTGCCACCTGACTTGTCCCCATAGAGGTTAAAAAAGCACCAAACAAACATATATAAACAGTTCGCTTCCAAACTTCCATACTATCTCTCCTTATATTTTCATTATATAAAGGAGTCAACTCTTTGTCATTATCCTGACCTAAAATTCAACTAGCCTCGTAAAGCCTTTCTCTATCACAAGCTATTCACCAGCCTATAATTAACCCTTATTACGATAGCCGAAGACACCGTTTCATAAGCTGTTCTTTAGCATAACTTATTTTCCTATCTCTTTTTATAGATCCACCCTACTTACCAATTATTTACAAGTATTTAAATAGGGAAATTTACCCACTCATGATATAATAGGCGCGAGAAATAATCGAACCCATAGACAGCAAAAAGGAGACTGCCATGAAAGTAATCGATAACAAACGAATACACCAAAGCCTCGCCGCTGCCCTTGTTTGTGTTAGCAGCTTATTGGGTCTTTCTAATTACGCCCAAGCACAAACGCCAAACAAGCAACCAGCGCAAGTATATGAACGAACAACCCAAGTTCAAGAATCACTTAGTGAATCTCGTCGCACCCGCACTAGGGCGACTCATACGTCTAATCATGTTCAAGACTTGCAAGTGAAGCAAGCTGAACGAACAGCTCAATTATATGCAGCTAACGACATTATCATGCCCTTCTTCCCTGATCTTGTGTACCGCCCAGCACCTAGCAGTACAATCGCAGAGAAAACAGCCCTTTTCACCTCCGATCGTTTCTACAATCTAGGTGCTCTTGCCTTAGTTAAATCCCAGGGTAAATGGGGCGCTATCGGCACAAAAGGAAACGAACTCATTCCACCAACTTATAAAACGCTTGTGCCATCAGATACAAGTAACACCTTTTTAGGGCAAAACAGCAAAAAGAACTTTGTTGAACTATCAGCTACGGGTGCCATTCTGACACCTGAAGAAATCTCTGCCCAAACAAAAGCCTACGAAGAATCAAAAAACAAAATCGAATCACAAGATACTTACAACCAATATGCCCCTCTTTACAGCTTTAAGGAAAACGGAAAATATGGATTCAAAAATGCCCTAGGTGCTGTTGTTATTCCACCAACCTTCAAAAAAGTATTCGCCGATTTTAGCGAAGGCATTGCCTTTGTTAAAAACGAAGCAGGTGAAAAAATAGCCATCAATGAACAAGGCAAAAAATTATTCATTGCCCCAGGCGACGACATCTATCCTTATCACAACGGACTAGCTGAATATACCCGCTCTGTAGGCGGCTTTAACTTTGGCAGCTTATTAGGCGTTGTATTTGGTGGCGGTCATGGTTTTTATGGCGGTATCGGCGGTGGTTTTACCTATGACGGCGTCAAACGCGGTTATATCAATCGACAAGGACAAATCGTCATCGATGGCAAATTAGACCAAGTATGGCCTATGACTCCTTATGGGACCTTTGTGAAAAACAAAGGTAAGTTAGGTTTCGTTAATCGAGACGGTTCCTATTTAGTCCAACCTGGCAACTATAGTGCAGGCAGCCTAGATCTATCTCGTGGTCTATTCAGTTTAAAAGATAACAAATCGGGCTTATACGGTGTATATAATGCGGTAAACGGACAACAGGTCATTCCTTTCACCTATAAAGCCATCGACTTCCTAGGCAGTAGCCGTATGGCTGCACAAGGAGATAAGCAAATCTACTTAATTGACTTAACAACGGGCAAAACAGTTGGTGCTTATCCAACAGGTACTAGTTTCCAATCCTTTGGTACGGGGCAAGTCACTTGGATGCACGACAAACAAGGCTACGCCATCATTAACGCGGATGGTCAAGTCCTATACACCAACAAGAGCCATAGCTTCTCTGATGTAACACCTTTCACGCACGACTACAGTGCCGTCAAAGAAAAAGGGAAATGGAGCATCATAGATTCTCATGGGAACTGGTTAGTAAAACCAATCTATCAAGAAATAACAATGTTATAAATAAAAAAAGAAAAAGGGCACACCCCGATCGGTCGCTAATTACCTTAAGTAAAAGCGACTCACGGCGTTTGCCCTTTTCTTAACTACATACTATTGTCTTTAATCTATCACGATATAGGCTATTCTCCATAGATATTGGCTTAAACCCAATATCTATATCCCTTATCTTAAATATAATATTCAATCTTTTCTTCATGAGCCATATGAAATTCTTCAAAGATATGGTTGCGAATGGTTAAAAACTCTTCACTATTGCGGTCTGACCGATCAGCAATGGTAATCGGCACAATCGTTTTGAGTCGCCCAGGATTAGCCGCTAAGATAACCACACGGTCCGCCAAAACAATAGATTCATCAATATCATGAGTAACAAACACAACGGTCTTTCCTTGTTCACGACAAAGTTTTGTTACCTCATCCTGTAGGCTCATACGTGTCAAAGCATCAAGGGCTACAAAAGGTTCATCCATAAAAATAATCTCTGGTTCCACGGCAAAGGCTCTGGCAATAGATACCCGTTGCTGCATACCTCCAGATAATTCTGCGGGGTGACTATTCTTAGCCGCCGTTAAGCCTACCATATCAATATATTTTTCAGCTATTGCTTGCCGATTCTCCTTAGGTACGCCCTTACTTTCTAATCCTAGTTCCACATTACCTAAAACGGTACGCCAAGGTAAAAGTCCATATTGTTGAAAAACAGTCACATACTTTATAGACGGCTGACTGACCACCTGCCCGTCAATTCGGACCTGACCAGAGGTACAGTTTTCAAAACCAGCAATTAAATTTAATAGGGTACTTTTACCGCAACCAGATGGGCCTAAGAGGCAGATAAACTCGCCTTTATCAAAATTCAGACTTACATCATTTAGTACAGTAAAAGCCTTACCATCCCGTATATACTCTTTATGTACATGATCAACTTCAATATAACTCATCTCGTTCTCCTTCTCTTTAACGTCCATCTTATTATCAACGTATACTTAAACCCGCTTAATGCCCCAACGCTTATAAATCCAGCCTTCAAAAAGCGAAATAGTCCAGTCTAGCCACAAGCCAATCACACCAATAACTAAAATCGCCACCATCAATAAATCCATACGAAGGTTATTACGCATATCTACGACCAAAAAGCCAAGCCCTGTTTGAACTCCCACCATTTCACCAACAACTAAGAAGACCCAAGCTGTCCCCATAGCTAGATGAAAGCCCGTTGCTATACGAGGAAAAACAGCTGGCAGTATAATTTTAAATAATAGCGCTGGCTGCTTTATACCAAAATTACGAGCCACTTTCAGATAAACCGGTTCAATACTATTCACCGCTGACACCGTAGATAATAATACAGGAAAAAAGGCAGCAATAAAGATAACAACTAGGGCCGGCATTTCACCAATACCAAAAATTAAAACGATAAAAGGCAGCCATGCTGTCGGAGAAATAGGGCGCAAGACTTGTACTATAGGATTAACAAAGCCCCAAGCCGTCTTGTACCAGCCTAGAAAAAGGCCCAGAAAAACACCACACACAACCGCTGTAACATACCCAATAATAAAGCGAATGAGACTGTCTATAATGTCCTGAAGGAGAACACCGTCATAAATCAATTCCCCAAAGCCTAAAGCGGTCTTATAAGGGGTCGGAAACAAGGCCTCATTCCAGCCTCCAGCTAAGGCAATCAGTTCCCACACAGCTACAAATAAAATAAAAGCACCTGGTATATATACATAGTTCTTTTTCATAGGTTCACACTCTCTTCTCTCTCATCTCTAGTGACTCAAGGACTGATCAACAAAATCCTTATAAGCCGGTACCCATTTTAACAAATGCTCTTTAACCATACGCTTCGTCAATTCATCGTATTGTTGCGCCGTAATTTGCAAATGATCAAAGCGTATCCATTTTAAGGACTGCGCCAATATAGCATCATTAACCTTCATATACTTCTTAGCAATCGGCAGTTGTTGGTCTGGATGGTCCGTTAAGTACTGTCCCGCTGCTAAGTATTCTTTGGTTACCTGTCGAGCTAATTCTGGATGCTTATCTACAAAAGTCCCATTAAAAACTAGAGCACAGCAAACACTATCCGGCCACAAAGTCTTTTCTGGATCCATAAGCACCTTACCTTTATGTAAGACCGTCGACTTCGCACCAAAAGGTTCCGCTACAATATAGCCTGCAATTTGATTAACTGCCAAAGCTGACGGCATTTCCGTTGGTGCCATCTCTGTAACGATAACATCTTTTTCAGACATACCCGCTTCTTCTAACATTTGATCTAACATTAATTTCTGCGTTGACTGTTTATGCGGAATGGCAATGCGTTTACCTCGTAAGTCTTGTACTGTGTTAATATCGTTACCTACAATAATCATATTACCCGCTGTATGCCCCAAGGCCGCAGCTCGTACATCAATGCCCTGCTCGCGCGCTTTAACAGCCAATTCAATTAAGACCGAGGCTCCATCTACCTTACCTGTATTTAAGGCATCCATTAATTCTGGCCACGAACTATATTTAACTAGCTCAATATGCACCGGCCCATTTGGTGTTTCTAATTCTTTCGCTGCAAATAAGGGTAAGGCATGAGTAATAGGTAAATAGGCGATGCGGACCGTCCTTATGGACTGGTTCTCCTGGGCTATCACATGCCTATGATAGGCATACCAAGCACCACCAATAATTAACAAAATAAGTATTCCTATAAATCCTAACCATTTCTTTTTCATCAGCAGCCCCCACTTCTGATTTTTCTCACTTAATCTTCTCAAATTCTCAATAAGTTAAAATGTTATTTCCTATAATAATAGTATGTTTTAATCCTGTCAATGTTTATTTATAAGAATCCATTACTTTTAAAATCGTCTTATAAGGCAAAGTGTATCCGTTCGTAAATCCACCTTATTAAGAAAAGATCGACCTATAAGATAAAATATGTTAATTTTAACCCCACTGCTTATAGAGAATCCATCAGATTTATGTAAATCTATCCATACGATAGTCTCTCTCCCACATATACCCCTACTAAAAAACGAGGAGAAACCTTCTTCGCGAGCTGATACTATCATAAAGCTCGTAACTAAAGGTTTCTCCTCGTTCAATTAGCTAATTCTTAATACAAAATGCCAAGGTAGCCAAAAATTAAACCACCCACACCAGATCCAATTAAGACCTTAATAACACCTACGTTCATACGGGAAGCCGCTACGGCACCAACCAAGATGATAAGACCACCCCAAGATATATTGCTAAGTTCAGCCCATGTACGCGGCATAGTTTCAATATTCCAAACAGATAGCCAGATAAAACTAAAACTAGCTACACAGATAAGGGCTACAACAGCAGGACGTAAGCCATTCAAAATACCTCGTACTGGCCCAATATCCCCATATTTGAAGAATAACTTGGCTAAAATAATACCTAAGATAAAAGAAGGGGTAACAAAACCGGCCGTCGCACAAATGGCCCCCGCTAGCCCAGCTACCTTGGTGCCAACAAAGGTAGCTGCATTAATACCAATGGGTCCCGGCGTCATTTGTGAAATCGTAAATACATCGATAAATTCACTCATAGACAGCCAATGAAAGGTATCGACTACACTATCCTGAATTAAGGGCATAGACGCATAGCCGCCACCAACACAGAAAACGCCAACTTTACAAAATTCCCAAAATAATTGCCATAATATCATCATCGTTTATCCCTCCTCTTAGCTATATTTCTTATCTCTAAGAAGGAATAAACCAATAAAGCCATCAATTAAGACAAGAGTCATAATATTAAAGTCCCATACGGCATTAGCAATAAAGGTGGCAATAATGATTAAAATGGGCAAAATCAATTTCTTTTTAGCCTGTTTTAGCACTAGGTCAATACCTACATTGACAATAAGAGCGGTGGCCCCACATTGCATGCCTTTTAAAATAGTCTTAACAACTTCACTACGAACGAAAAATTCATAACAATAGGCCACAATGGTAATAATAATTAAAGGCGGTAATACCGTTGCCACCAAGGCTACCAAGGTACCTAAAATACCCGCCATACGATAACCAAGAATGACGGCACTATTAACCGCTACAACACCTGGCATAGACTGGGCAATAGCGACCAAGTTAATAGTATCTTTTTCTGTCAACCAATGATATTCATCAACAAACTTACCTTTTAACAAAGGAATAATAACGAAACCGCCGCCTACCGTAAAAGCACTAATTAAAAAGGTCGATTTGAACAGTGTCCAATAAAATAACCAATCTCGTTTAGCTGACTGCGCCTTAAGTTGGCGTTCCATTTCGGCTTCCAGCTCTTTACGGCGTTCTTCCTGTTCCTCTTTGCTAATCTTACTTTCTTGTGAGCTCATAGACTTGCTCCCCTCATCGAATAACTACACACCCACATACTGCCCCTAATCGCTTTTATCTTTTGTTTTTATTATATCATTTTCAATAGGTTCTCATAAGAAAAAATTTCATCTATTCCAAACTCCTATCCATAACCAGCAGTTCCTTAAGTCACCTGCTATTATCATCCTCTATATGCAAAAAGCGAGAGACTCTAGTACCTCTCGCTTATACTTATTCAACATGCAATATTTACTTCTTTTTGTCTACGATAAACCAGGTACCGGGCCAGAGCCTTCCGTCACATTCAATGCCGGCGGTGCCGCTTCTTCTGTCTTTGCTCCTGCGGCTTCCTGTTTTACCTCCGCCTTAGCAGCCGCTTTAGCGGCTCGTTCTTCCTGCGCTTTAGCTTGTGCTTCTTCCTTAGCCTTTTCCTTGGCTTCTTTAGCCTGCTGTTTTGCTAGCTGAGCTTCTTGCTTGGCTTGTGCTTTGGCGGCTGCTTTAGCGGCTCGTTCTTCCTGCGCTTTAGCCTGTGCCTCTTCCTTAGCCTTTTCTTTAGCCTCTTTAGCCTGCTGTTTTGCTAGCCGAGCTTCTTGCTTGGCTTGCGCCTTAGCAGCTAATTTAGCCTGCCTCGCTTGCTGCTTAGACATTTTTATCGTTGGAACCTGCGCTTGTTGTGCCTTTGCCACCTCTTCGCCATTATCAGCAGACATATCAATCACTTCTTTGGGCTGCAAAGCAGCTGGTACCGCCTCAGACGTACTGCCACCAATGACAAACTCAACCCGTGTCCGCGTATCCGCCTTATGGCCATTCCCTGCGGTATTCATAAAACGAACACGTGTATCCCCATGTACAGTTACCGCTGAATCATCCACCTTAAAAGCTTTCATTCGTTCTTGAATTTGTTCTTCGGTTAGAGCCTTTTCTATCGGTTGGGTAACCAGTCCTCGTTTTTCAGCTTCTTCTTGATTTCGATCATAATTCAAAATATCATCACGATATTCACTATAAAGCCGAATGGCAAGCATCTTATCACTTTCATTCATCGTTTCCCTATGGTTAACGGCATAACTAATTAATGGCACAAGTTGATACCGTGTATAAGACGCCGTACCTAAATCAATACCTCTCGTATCAGTAATAGCCCCATGTTTTTCCAAAGTTTGTAGTGCTTTGTAAGCCCAATCCTGTGGCGTCACTTGGTCAAAAGCAGACGCGGCCAACACAGGGCTCGTCAAACTAGCACACATACCAAGAATAAGAGCTAATTTTTTCCACTTCATATTTATTCCTCACTATGACTTACATCTATCTTTGCAACTGATTTCTTCCTACAAAAACGAGTTAATAGATTTTCCTAAACTACCTTTATTTTTCTTTTTACAGGCAGCTTCATCAATTATTTTATATTAATGCCTTTTATTATACCATTATTATTTCTATGTCCCAAACCTATCATTTTTACCTTAGACCTACCAAGACAATTATGACCTTTCTACAAGGCGTCCAATTTTCCGTAAGTCATGCGCTTTCTCAGTCATAAACCTTTCACCTGTAAAACTTGATGCTGTCACTGCCAAAAAGGCTGTGGCTGGACCGGCACTGGCTTTATATAAAGGCTCACTTTGTACTGCTTTATCAATAATAAGCTGCATACATGAAAAATCACTGAAAGAGCTAGTTTCCAACTTAGTAATCATCTGATTTACATAAGTAACCTTACCCGCTATGCCTTGAGAACCTAAAGGAATCAATTCCTTAACTAAGGGATAAGCCTGCCAAACCTTCCAGGCCTCATAATCTGGAATTTCTTCTTGATGTAATGTAACCTCTTGCCCCACATAAGGCTGCCCGACTAGCCAAAGTGTATCCCCCACTTGCCAAGTCTGGCAGGGCAAATCCCACTGACTGCCTTTAACTTGCCGCCGACCAATTAAAGTAAGCCCTAAGGCGGTCTCCGTCGTTGGCAGGTTATCTTCACTGCTACCAGTAATTTCAACGCCCTCATAACCAGCTAAACTAAATTCTTTTCGAAGCTGAGGAATCATATCCATCTCTGCCTCTTGCCGACTACGCCCCCACAAGCACACTGCCTGCATAGGCTCCGCCCCTACAGATAAGAGTTCCAATAAGGCTGTCCGAACCACCGACCAAACCACTTGCCCTATAGGCACTTGCAATATATCATGCTTAGCCTCACCGATACCAGCCGCTATATCACAAGTCGTCACCAATTGCAGCCCTCTCGATTGCTCTAACCACTGTATCTGACAATCTCTATACTTCATCACTTTCGCACTTTCACTCAAACCATCCATATATAAAATATAGGCATGCGAATACAAAACATAATTTGCATTCCATGCCTACAAGAATCTTACTTTGCAACAACCCAATCATTGTCTTAACAACTATTAAATTATACAACTTGCTCAGCCCATTTTCTACCTTTAACGCGGTATCGAGCGCAAATCATACGAATCGTTTGGTCTAATAAAAGAGCCAACCAAGCTCCATAAAGACCTAGACCACAAGCAAAACATAAACCATAAGTAACGAGCGGGCGCAATAAGGCCACGGATAATAAGGTATATTTCATTACATAATAAGTATCGCCTGCTCCCCGCAAGACGCCAGCATAAACAGCTTGCAAGGCTTGTGGAAAAGACGCTATCGCCAAAATCAACATAATATGACTACCTAATGTCACTACATCTACATTCTTAGAAAAGAGTTCCATTAACTCTTTTCCTAATAAGCCATATACTAACAACCCCACTAGGCTCAAGCCCAAGGCCAGTTGAATGCCTATATGTCCAAAAAATACAGCAATTTTACTTTGATGCCGACCTAACCATTTTCCTGTTTTAGCCGATGATGCCTGACTTAATCCATTGGCTACTAAATAATAAACATCGCATAAGTTCATACAAACATAATGAACAGCCAAAGCAACAACTCCTAGCTCAGCTACCAGACGAGTATAAACAAACATGCCAAAACGCTCACACCCTTGCTCCCCTAAAGCAGGTCCCCCTATATGCTTTATCGTATGAAGTGTTTCTGTTTGTAAGCACCAGCCTTGCTTCCCCTGCAAGGTTAGTAAAAAATGCCTTTTGGGCTTATGACTTAATTTATAGAGCAACAAAGAAAGAGTTATAAAATAACCTGCCATAGTAGCTATTCCAATACCAGCAATACCTAATCGAGGTAAACCAAACCAGCCATAAATACAAAAAGCGTTACCAAAAACATTAACTATATTACCAACCACATAGCTTTTAAAAACCTCTTTTGTATACCCCATACCTATAAAAGCAGCGCCTATAGTCTGTGTGCAAACAGAAAAAAACAATCCAGGCACCAACCAAGACGCATAAGGTATGGCTTGTGGCAATAAATCTAGCCCACCACCGGCTAAATAAATTAACGACGGCAACTCTATATAAGCTAATATCAGCAAAGGAGTATACAGCAATACTGTCAACACAAGTCCCTGTTTAAGTATGGCTTCTACCGCATCAAGCCGGCCTTCTCCATAACGCCTAGATACCATAGCAATTATTGGCACCGCTAAGGATCGAGCCATTAATAAGATTAGCATTTCTGGTTGTTCAAAGACACCGACAGCAGCTACTGCCGTAACGCCTAAGGAGCCTACCATAATTAAATCCGCCAGTAAGGCTAATTGCAAAAGCAATCCTTGCAGGACAGCTGGCCCTGCTATACGCAAGTATCGTTGATATGCTTCTTTAAGGGTAATAGACAGACCTATTGCACTTAAGCCTTGAGGACTTAGTCCAAGCCCCTTTCTTTGCCAGAACTTCATCAAAGCCCCCTTTTATCTATCATTATCTACAACTATCTATAGTTACCTACAACTATCTTGTTCACCAACTCAGATATATAAACACTTATAGGCTCGCCTCAATTAGCTTTTTCGTATATGGATTGCTAGCCTCTCTCCACTGCTTAGAAGGTAATACTTCAACTACTTGTCCGTCATGCATAACCAACATCCGATGAGATATACTTTGCGCTAACGCTATATCATGACAAACAAATAAATAACTTACACCACGTTCTTTTTGTAAGCGCACTAACAACTTCGCAATACCATCCTGCACTGACATATCTAAAGCACTCGTTGCTTCATCACAAATAAGAAGGTCTGGTTCTAATACGAGTGCCCTAGCAATCGCCACCCGCTGACATTGACCACCGCTCATTTCATGAGGATAGCGCCGTAAAAAACTTTCATCTAAGCCTACCTGTTCTAATAACTGCCTAGCTATTTGCTGTCCTTCTAGCTTACCTACCTGCCTATAATTACGCAAGGGTTCACAAATAATATGGCTTACATTCATCCGCGGGTCGCAAGCGGCTATGGGATGTTGAAACACCATCTGCATACCTTGTCTAGCCTTTCTCAGCTCGCCCCCTGACAAGGCTAACCAATCCCTATTTTTAAAATAAATACCTCCAGATGTAACTGGCAACATACGCATAATAAGTTTCATTAGCGTTGATTTCCCACTGCCTGACTCTCCAACTATCGCTAAGGTCTCCCCTTTTTGCAAGGAAAAGCTAATATTCTTGCAAGCCCATAGTTCTCTGCCATTTTCCCTATAAAAAACACGACTAAGGTCTTCTACCCTGAGCAAAACATCCTTATCCTTCCACATAGCGCGAACCTCCTAAGCGGGGAACCGCAGCAATCAGTTGATTCGTATACTCTTCTTGAGGATGAGCCATAACCAATTTTGTCGTCCCTGATTCAATCACTTGCCCTTTTTTCATAACAAGCATTTTATCTGACATATAAGCTGCTATTTTTATATTATGTGTAACAATTATCATGGCCATACTTGTCTTATCTCTTAAGGCTAACAGCTGTTCTACCACTTGCTTTTGTGTTGTTACATCCAAGGCGGCTGTTGGTTCATCAGCCAATAACAAACACGGATCAAAGGCCATAGCCATGGCAATCCCCACCCTTTGTTTTTGTCCGCCACTCAACTCAAAAGGATATTTTTTTATGATATCTTCTCCATTAGGTAAAGCCGCTAAGGATAAAAGCTCCAAGGCACGAGCTTCTGCCTCTTTTTTTGTATACGGTTGATGAGCCTGTAAATACTCACAAAACTGTTTACCGACTCGCTGAATGGGATCCATTGTATTACCTGTATCTTGGAAAATCATAGTTACCTTTGTCCCCTGCCAATTTCTTCGACTCGACTGTGACATAGCACCTATATTCGTACCTTCCAAGCAAATACTACCACTCGCTATATGAGCACTTGCTGGCAAACAGCCCATAATTGACCGAATAACCGTTGTCTTGCCACTACCCGACTCGCCTACAATGGCCAAAATCTCTCCCCTATCAATTTGCAGATTAACATTTTTTACAACAGGTGCCTTGTCCCCATATTGTACTCCTAAGTCCTTTACCTCTAACAACATAACAACTCCTTATTCATTGGCTGGTTTAATATCTGTCGTAATCCAATAGTAATCTGCTGGCATCATCTTAACACCTGTTATAGCCTTAGAACTAACCATATTAGTTTTAGGATAACCTAAGAATAAAGAAGCCGCTGTATTCATAAGTGTTTGCTGAATATTAATAATTAATTGACGTCGTTCCTCTGTATTAAAAGCCGTCGTCAGCGTATTTAAATCCGCATCAACAGATGCATTACTATAGCCAGACCCATTCTGCGGATTATCTCCATTTACATTCGTCTTCCAATACTGGGAAAGATACGACTGTGGATCACCCGTATTTGCTGTCGTTACATTAGAAATTAACATATCATAATCCCCATCAATACCAATCTTATCAACCAAGTTATAATCAACAGTCTTAATCTTTACATCTACGCCAACCTTTTTTAAATCCGCTTGTACTGCTTCCGCGTAAATTGGCAGTTCTGCCCGACTGTTATAAACAGTAAAATTCAAAGATAGCGGCTTGCCATTCTTATCCCGAATACCATCACCATTAGTGTCCTTCCAGCCAGCTTCATCTAATAATTTTTTAGCTCGTTCCGGATTATACGCATTCGAATCTTTTAATTGGTCAAACCCATAATTTAAGGATGGCGGCACCGGAGCCTTACCTGGTATAAACGTTCCTTTTAACAATACATCTGCATATTCTTTCCTATTGCAAGCCGAAATAACAGCTGCCCGTACTTTTTCATCGCCCAAAGGCCCCTTTTCATTCATCCGGGCCAAAACTGTACGCAAGGACGAGATTTCATCAACGGTAAAATCTTTGTTATTACGAAATTGATCTATATCGTTAGGCCCTACATTAACAGCTAATTGAATATCCCCTGATTTCAAGGCCATTGCTCTTGTATTTGGATCATCAATCGACTCGATTTCAACCGTTTTAAAAGGAACAGCTCCATTCCAATAGTTATCATTTTTCTCCATATCAGCCCGTTCTTTTGTAAATTTCTTTACCTTATAAGGACCGGTTCCAATAGGGCCGTCTGTAGTAAAATTACGTCCTTCCTTTTCTGCCTGAACATCCACAATCAAGAATAGAGGATCCGCAATCAAACCTGGTAAATTAGGAATAGGCTTATCCGTTGTAATAGACAAAGTCTGTCCCTTAGCCATCATATTCGTATAAGTAAAAAAGGTCTTAGCCCGATTACTCTTTTGGAAAACACGTTCTATAGAAGCTTTAACTGCTTCTGCCGTAACGGGGCGTCCATTAGAGAACTTCGCCTTATCATTAATAATAAAAGTCCACGTCAATTTATCCGGACTTACCGACCAAGACTTAGCCAGCCATGGCACCGCTTCCATTTTCTCATTAAACTTCGTTAAGGTTTCTCCCACGCCATATCGCATAACGACCCAAGCAAAATAATTTTGTGTTGGCTCTAAGGTATCTGCAAAATTAGTAACACCTACCTTTAAATCTGTTTTATCTGCCAAAGTTGATGTACTATGCCCACAACCAGCTGCCAACATCATACACGCAGATGCTCCTAGAGCTACTAACATTCCATAGACTTTCTTCTTATTCATGGTTCCCCCCATTAACAAATAACTACCTATACAAAAATAACCAAAGGCATATAAACTACCTGAAAAAATAAACGGCCCCTTAAGTGTAAGTACTTACTATCAACTTTCTCTAGGATCCAATTTATCTCGTAAAGCATCTGACCAGACATTAAATATAGTGACCACAATAAGTACCGCTGCTCCAGGAAAGGCCAAGAGCCAAGGTGCTACCTGCAAATATTGCCGTCCCTCATTAATCATAAGACCCCATTCAGCTGTTGGCGGTTGTGCCCCAAACCCCAAAAAAGATAGTCCAGCCACTTCCAACATCATTGTCCCTATATCTAAGGCTGCCGTCACAATTACAAGAGGAATGACATTGGGCAAAATATGGCGAGATAGCATAACCCCTGTTTTAGCCCCTTGCATAATAGCCGCCTGCATATATTCTTCATGCTTAATCTTAAGCACAAGACTCCTGACCATACGGGCATATTTAGCCCATCCTACAACCGTCAAAGCCAATACGGCATTAGTAATGCTACCTCCTAAAATTCCTGCAATAGCAATAGCTAATACAACCCCAGGAAAGGCTAACATAATATCAACACAACGCATAACAACAGCTTCTACCCAGCCACCAAACCAACCAGCTAAAGCACCTGCCAAAGTGCCAATGGTCGTCATAATAAGAACAATAAGCAAAGCCGTAAATACAGATAAACGCATACCATCAATAATACGCGCCATAACATCTCGCCCTAACTTATCTGTTCCCATCCAATGCTGCCAAGAAGGAGCCTGTAAGGCCTGTGCCATATTCGTTGTATAGGCACCATCTGGGGCAATCCAAGTAGAAATAGCCGCTATAAATAAACATAGCCCTACCAAAACAGAACAAATACCAAAAGTGTCGATATGCCTCATTTTTCATGGCCCTCCTTACTCAATCTAGGATCCAACCACGAATAGGACAAATCCACTAAAAAGTTCAAACAAATATAAGCTAAGGCAATCCACAATACAAAGCCTTCAATCAAAGGATAATCGCGCATAGCTATCGCATTAATCGCCATTTTCCCTAAGCCTGGCCAAGAGAAAATAATCTCAACGACAGCAACGCCTCCTAAAAGCCAACCAATAGACATACCCAATAAAGTAATTAAAGGTAAAATCGTATTAGGCAACACATGATGTAATATAATCCGTGTAGTAGACAAGCCTCTCGCTCGCATTCCTAGGACATACTCTTTTTCCAACTCTTCTAAAACAATGAGCCGCATCTGACGCATATACTTACCGCCCATGAAAAAGGTCAATGTTAATGCTGGTAAAACAGCTCCTTCAAAAGATGCTTTAGAACTTCCTATCGTGAACCAGCCTAGTTTTAAACCAAAGAAGTACAATAACATAAGGCCCGTCCAAAAGGTAGGTATAGACACGGCAAAAAAAGTAACAATTCTAAGCAAATAATCAACCCAGTGATTTCTCTTTAATGCGGTTATAATACCTAAGGGAACAGCAGTGACTAGCATAAAAGCAATAGACATAAAAGCCAATAAAATCGTAGCTGGTGCCGCTTCCTTCATCTTATCTACTACCGGCTTTTTAGCCGAATAGGACTGTCCTAAATCACCTCTTACTGCCTGCCCAAGCCAAGAACCATACTGCACTAAAAAAGGTCTATCTAATCTCATTTCATGTCGTGTAGACTCTAAGGTCTCCTGCGACACAGATATCTCCGCCGTTTCTAGCACAGTCATAGCTGGATCCCCTGGTGCAATATAAGACAGACAAAAGGTAATAAAAGTAACCCCTATAAGTGTAATGATAACTTGCAATAAGCGACTAACGATTCCTCTAATCGACATATCTATACCATACCCCCTCTATATACTTACCTGTTCTATGATAGGTGTATCGTACCATACTTATTTGTATGTTTATATATTTTTATGATAGGTATAACAACTTTTCGTTATTAAAAAAAGAGCCTAGCTGGCCTTATTCCATGTGAGAAAACATAAGTTAATGCACATAAAATCAAAAGCCAACTAGGCTCTTACATTCTTCAGATCAAGAAGAATGACCCTATTCATATTTATACTTAATTACAATTTTTCCCCATACAGCTGTATATCTCTCGGCAAGGCACCATAAATAATATCAGCTAAAATTAAATTCATTAAAGCCACCGTCGTTAGAGGGAAAAACAAAGCCATAACGCCATTACCCAAGAATGGCAACATAGCTAACAAACCTAAAATAACATTAATCACGTAGCCAACAACGGTACTGGCTATATAAGCCGTCAAACGGCGGCCACTTTTAGCTTCTCGTTTAAGCTCATCATCCGCATCTGGCCCCACTCTAACTGGTCGTTCCAAGACCCGGAAAGTCAAACCTACCATATAAGCAGCCAAGGCCATAATTACGGCCACTAATAAATGTATAGGTATTGACAAAGGAAAACCTACCAAAGCCGCCGATACCATATGCCCAATAAAGGCTATGACCGCGCCAGCTACTGGTCCTAATACAAGGGCTGCTAAAAAGCCTGGCAAAGAATCAAAGGCAATCGATCCCGCCACCTTTATCTGGGCTCCTATGACCGCTAAGGCAATAAACAAGGCATACATAACGAGTAATTTTATTTTCATACTAAAAAACCTACTTATTATTTTTCTGCAAGGCCTTACGTTCTTCCCGCATTTCGATAGCTTCCTGCTTATTAAACTTAGTATTAACCACCGTACATACTAAATAAATAGCCGTCAACACAAAGGCTACCAAGCCAAGCCAATTAGCTGCATCAGTAAAATCATCCCCCACTAAGGCTAATGGATCAGCAGACCCACCGGACGATACAGATAAAACGATAATAGCTGCAATAATAACACCAATAATACTTTCACCAACAATTAAGCCTGATGCAAACAAAATGCCCTTACGGTTACATTGTTCTACATCTTCCAGTTCAAATCCTAAACTACGCTGACTAACCCGTCGTGCCAAATAACGATGGACAAAATAGCTAATAATAGAACCAATAATAAGCGGGGTCTGCAAGGTTGGCGGTAAATAAATACCAATACCAATAGCCAAAGGCGGCAAGGCCCAGCCCTTAGTCTTTTTCAATATAAAATCTACAATAATGCAGATAATACCAACCACAACGCCCATCATAACGTAGGACCAATCCAAAGAGGAATTAAAAATCCCCTGTGCGATAGTTGTCATCAAAGTCGCCTGTGGAGCCGCCAAGGCATTAGTTGGATCCATATCCGGCCGAGGCATAGCCCCAGTAAAGCCATACGCTTCATATAACATATTCAAGACTGGCGCAATAACAACCGCACCGGCTACCGAACCGATTAACAAGGCTATCTGTTGTTTCCACGGCGTCGCCCCTACGAGCTGCCCTGTCTTTAAGTCTTGTAAATTATCATTAGAAATGGCCGCAATACATACAATGGCACTCGTCATAAACAAGGCCAAAGCCGTAGCAAATTGTACACCAGCCTGGGTAGCGAAGAGATGATTCATAGAAGCAATAGCATAAACAACAAGGGAAGAAATAATAATCCCTAAGATACCAATCCCAGAAATCGGACTGGAAGACGTCCCTACGAGGCCAGCCATATAGCCACAAGCAGCCGCTACAAAGAAACCAACTAAAACAGCAATAACCACACCGCAAGCAACTAAGGTCCATAATAAGGCTGGACTAATAGGTACCGCACTAACAAAAGAATAGAAGCAAAGCACCAAACCAATTAACAAGACAAGAAATACCCAAGCAATCGTAACTGGCTTCATATCCGTATCCATACGGTGCGTATCCCGTTCTGCTTGAGACATTTTCATGCTCTTAACCGATACACGAATCCCATCAACAATCGGTTTTAATAGAGTCAGCAAGGTCCAAATGGCAGCCACGCCAATCGTACCAGCCCCAATAAAACGAACCTTACTAGCCCATACCGACTGGGCAAAATCTGCTAAGCTGCTTCCATCAGGGAAAGGCAATACATTGGTGTAATAAGGCACAAAGCCAAGCCAAGCAATAAGTGTACCCACTAACATAGCTAAGCCGCTAGCAATACCAATCAAATAACCGGCCCCTAATAAAGCAGCCGAAAAACCTAAAGGCAACTGTGATACACCAGCCCCAAAAGGAAACCACACACTCCATTCACTCGTAAAGACTTTAAATCCATTCGCGCACAAGCTAATAAAGCCAGCGACAGCGGTACCGCTAATGATTTCCTTCATACCACCGCTGCCAACAGCTTTTTCATCTTCTTCCGAATGACTGCCTACTTTTAATATTTCAGCGGCGGCCCGTCCTTCTGGGTAGGTTAAATCACTATGCACGACCATAGCCCGACGTAAAGGAATGGTAAACAATACTCCTAAGGCACCACCGCAAGCACACAGCAATAAGGTCTCTGTATAATGAAAGCCTTGCCAATAACCTAACATTAATAGACCTGGCAAAACGAAAATAACCGCTGACAAGGTGCCCGCAGCCGACGCCTGTGTCTGTACCATGTTATTTTCTAATACATTAGACTTCTTAAAAAAGCGTAACACCGCCATAGAGATAACTGCTGCCGGAATGGATGACGAAAAAGTAAGACCTACCTTTAAGCCTAAATAGACATTAGACGCAGTAAAGATAATCGTAATTAAAATACCTAGTAACATACCACGCAATGTTAGTTCCGGAAGCTGTAAGTCATGGCTCATAAAATCATGCTTCATCTTACACCCTCCTAAAAATAGTATAGTTCTATTGTAGTTGTTCATGTCCATTCTGGCAAGAATATTTATTATCCTTTATTGTATATATATAAACCTGTTCGTCTTCTCTATCCCCTGTTCTATCCTAATCCCTATATGTTTAAAAAATGCATATACTATGCAAATTACTTCATCAAATGAACTTATAGCACACCAATTCTGCTTTCTACCATTAATTTAACAGACTGTGAATTTATATGAACCACGAATGAGCCATTATTAAAGAAAAAATAAACTTCCCTATTTTTAGTTGCCATTCCTAAGGCCCGTGCGGTAGGATAAATTACAATAGAATTTTTAAGGAGGTCTCTCTTATTATGAACATGAAAAAATACATTTCTGCATTGACTATTTCCGCCTGCCTAGCAGCTCCACTAGCTGTTAATGCCGCAACACCACAAACAACAGCTAATACACCAGCAGCTAAGGGGATTAGCAGTCAAACCAACACTACAGGTATTGTTTTCGGTGCTATTTCCCCAACCGCTTCTCCTGCAACGAATAAAGCTGTTCGCGAAGAAAGCAACAAATTAGCTGCTAACAGCACGACAACTGTCGTACCAGTAGCTCATCCTTACTTCATTGGCGACCAAGTAGCTGTTACACCTATCGCCTTACAAGGAGCCTATGTTAACGTTACTTACCCAGATGTACGAGCTTTTACACCAAAGCATCAAAATGCTATTAACACAGTTATCGTTAACTACATTTCTGGTTTAATCAACCAGTTAAATACAACAAACGCTACGGCTTCTGACCGGTCTAACTTATACGTTATGTATAACGTAAGCCAAGATGACAAGGGTATCTTCACCTTAACCTTGTATTCCTATGTCATCCAGGATAAGGCCGCTACCCCAGTTGTTAGCCAGAAGACGTTTATTTTTAACATCAAAAACTGTACGTATACGGAACAGTAAAGCAGAAAATTAAGTATCCCTTTGAACTGTAAATAAAAATTATATACGCCATCGGAACTAAAGCAAAACTGCACATGCCCTCGGAGCCATTACTATCGTAAGCCTACTTGCGGGCGTGTGTGGTTTTTTAATATAGAAAAGAGCCTGTATAGATTATCATTTGGATTCTATACAGGCTCTTTTTATGTCATTCTCTTAAATACCGTTTTTATACTATTTCGAACTCACGCCCTATACAGCTCAAATACACTAATCTCCCGCGGACAATTTACCCGCATAGGAAACCAGTGTCCTGTTCCATTACTTATATACCCATAAAGACCATTTTGCTTATAGAGTCCCTTCCAATAGGTTGTTCCCAAAGGTATCAATGACATATCAGCAACTACAAGTTGTCCCCCATGAGTATGGCCCCCTAAGGTTAATGGAATACCCGCATTAAAGCCTTGCTCTATAAAATCTGGATGATGGGCTAACAGAATGGTTGTGGCCTCTTTAGGAATGCCCGTCATAGCCTTTTCAAAAAAGGCTTGCCGTTGCCAAAATTTCTGCGAGAAGGGATAGTCAACACCAGCTAAATACACCTCTTTAGATCCACTATGTATCTTAACCGATGAATTGCGCAAAACTGTCGCTCCGCTTTTACGCATTTCCCCTAGCACATAGTCTACATCATGAAAGTATTCATGGTTACCCAAGATATAGGTAATACCATCAGGGAAAATCTTATTATACTTAGCTACTAATTCTCGCACTTGAGGCATCCAGGCAAGATCATCAATAATATCACCGGTAATGACCAACCGATTAGGTTTCTCTGCCTGCACTAAGGCTAGGGCTTTTTCAAAATCATTACAGTTAATAAAAGGGCCGATATGCATATCACTCATCTGCCCTATCCGATAGTCATTGAGTTCTCTAGGCCAGCCCTTAAGGCCTAACTTATGATGGGTTATCTCTAATTGACTGGCGCCTTCAAAGGATTCAATAGAGGCCCCCACCAAGGATACGGCCGGCACCGCTAAGACAGCTTTTCGGAAAAAGGCCCGCCGCGATTGCCCTTCCACCTCTGTCTTCTTACTGGCCCGCCAATTAACTAAAGCGGTGACTAAGGCTAACACAGCCATAATAGCAAGTGTTACAATGATACCTATCATTAGACCGTATGTCTCAACACTAATCCAACGCCCTGGCCAATACATCCATGTCGTAATTAAAGCATTTTCATTAAACTGATAGCCTAGTGTTATAGCCAATAAAACAACAAATACGCCTAAGCCAATGCCCAACCAGCCTTTCTTACGATGGCTCCCATATACATAGGCCGTCAGCCAAATGCTTATAGCCGTTATCATGACTAGAAACCCACCAGCCACCAGTAGCATAATCATTCGTTTACCCATAATTTATATCACATGCTAGGCATGCGCTCCTTTTTCTCTTATGTTAAATGTATGTCCTTTTAATCTACTAATTGCCTAACTGGCAAATCAAAGTTAAACACATCTTTAGCCCCATTAATTTACTAATTGTATAGCTCGTTATCTGTTACGCGCGTCATGTCTAACATGTCTAATAAGATGATTCTATTTATTACATAAAATGGTGAGTTTACCATGAGGACCTGCCCAAGGCAGACTAGCAAAATCTTTTGGCGCTACCCAACGCCATTCATTCTTACCTATATCTAAGTTCGCATCAACTTCCTTAGCTCCCTTTATTGGATTTTCTATAGCTAAAGAAAACGGTCCCTTTTGCTGCTTACTTAGGATATTCTCTATAGCCGTCCCATCACGCCATCTGCTTTTCACTGTATACACATGCATCTGCCATTCTCTATGAGAAAAGACATGCCGCAAGCGCTTTTCTTCATTTATAAAATCTAAGAGCTCTAATCCCATAACTTTACAAATTTCTTGCAGCTGTTTATAAGCTAAGTGCTGAGCCAATAACAAAGGCTCTCCCTTTATATATTTTTTATCTTCTCTCTTGCTCGACTTACCATAAAGACTCGCCTCTTCGGCCACTAAACTTTGCTTGCCATCAAAGCCTTCATTACGTATTAACTTCAATCTAGCCGAAAATGCCCGCTTAGATAAACCACTACTTGTTTGCCCTATACTAAGCTTTTTATCTTTTATAGCACTTTCTCCTTCTCTAGCTACTTTTACTATGTCATAATCGTCAATATAAACACTAGGAAACTCCCACATAGACCGCAAGAGCCCCTTATCTGGCCGTTTATGAAGCAAATAATAACCGTTCTGTTCTATCAGAAGAGTAATAACTACAGTAATGGGTATCGCTTTTTTCTTAGTACGTATAGGTAAGTCATTCATAGTTCCCTTTTCATAAGCTAAGCAATCTTTTTGCAAGGGGCATAAATGACATCGAGGCGCCTTAGGAATACAAATAGCCGTTCCAAAATCCATTAAAGCTTGATTAAAATCACCAGGCCTAGCTGAAGGTAAGGTTTCTTCTACCTTAGAGGTAATAAGCTTTTTACCCTTAGCCTTTAATACATCCTCATGGCAATCATAAAGGCGCGCATAAACACGCAAAACGTTCCCATCCACAGCCACTTCAGGCAAATTATAGGCTATGGACAAAATAGCACCCGCCGTATAAGGCCCAATGCCTTGAATACTTTCCAACGTTTTTCTATCCGTAGGTATTTGCCCGCCTTGTTTAGCAAGAATTTCCTGGGCACCTAGACGCAAATTACGTGCCCGTGAATAATAGCCTAAGCCCTGCCAGGCTTTCACCACGTCATCTTCACTAGCCTCTGCCAAGTCTTTAATGCTAGGAAACAATCGCATCCATGTCTCATAATAAGGCCGCATAGCCTCAATACGGGTTTGCTGGCTCATTACTTCCGATACCCATATATGATAGGGATTTTTGCTCTCCCGCCAAGGCAAGTCCCTTTTATTACCATCATACCAAGATAAAAGCACCTTTGGCCAATTTATGTTCATTATATACAATCCTTATCTATTATCGTTTACCAAAAATTTTAGCCAAATAGTCCACTGCTTCCTGTCCCTTATCAGTGCGAAAGACCTTATCTACTGTTCGAACTTTTACATCGGCCACGCTGTCATTATCCGCCCCAAAGGTGACAACACCTTCCACACAAGTACCTGATAATACCTGCGGCACCCATTTTCTATCCCCAGACCACATTTGATCATAAGGAATGGCATCCGAATCATACCACGCCGGCTGCATTTCTTCCGTCTCCATAGGCAGGCCTAAATACTCTTCAACGGTATAAATATAGCCGATATGATGTAATTCTGGCTTATAAGGAAAACGAAAATCAAACAGGCCTAACTCCTTAAAAGCCTCTTTTTCTGCTAAAAGTCCAGCTTCTTCCATAAGTTCCCTTCGTATGCAGTCTCTAAAGGTCTCTCCTGCTTCACATTTGCCGCCAAAGCCATTTACCTTATTGACGCCAAAACCTCTTTTTTTACGGCCTAAAAGCCACTGCCCCTTCGCATTTTTTGGAAAACATAAGGTTGTTTCTCTCATAAATCTATTCCCTGCTTACTTCTTATATATCTATATATCTATCTTATATACTATAACTATTCTTTACTAACTAACCATCAAAAACAAAGATTTTTCCCGCTTTACATGCAAAAGCCTAAGTACCTATGATATGATAAATGCATACGAGGTGAATTATGAATACGGCACTTATTTTCGATACGGCACTAGCCAACACAAAACCGGAGACCATGCACCACAAGGACAACTATTGTCCTTTTTGTGACACGACCCATCTAACTAATATTTTAGCACAAGAAAAGTCCATCATATGGCTTTTAAACAAATATCCTGTGCTACGTGATACATGGCCAACAATTATTATTGAAACGGACCACTGCCACAGTGAATTCTCCGAATACCCACTTAATCACGCCGAACAGGTTTTAACCTTCACCTTATCTAAGTGGCAAGAAACGATAGATAGCAAACGTTTTGCCTCTGTCCTCTGCTTTAAAAACCACGGACCTATGTCTGGCGGCAGCATTCGCCACCCTCATAGCCAAATCATTGGCCTCAAGGACTACGACTACCATTTAACCATGGAACAAAAACACTTTGATGGCTGGCTTATGTACGAAGAACCTAACTTGCAAGTCACCTTATCCAAAGAGCCTTTAATTGGTTTTTCTGAATTTAACATTCATTTTACCAACCAAACCTCTATCCGTAATCTAGCTAAAACCTTGCAAGATATTTTACACTATATATTAAGAGAATTTGCTCGTTTTACTAGTTCCTACAATTATTTTTTCTATACTATGGGGCATGACTTATATATTAAAATCGTACCTCGTTATGTAACCCCTCCCCTTTTTGTCGGCTATGGCATCCCTGAGACCTACGACGACGCTCGAGCAGACCGTATAAAATCTGCCTTACTACCTTATTTAACAACTGCCTCTATTTGATAAAGGATAGACTATGAATTTTTTTGCTATTGGCGACCTCCACCTATCGGGTACGCCCCCTCAAAAACCAATGGATATTTTTGGTCCCCATTGGGATAACCACTGGTCCCGCATCAAGGAAAGCTGGCTAACTCAAGTCAGTGATAAGGACGTCATCTTTCTTGTTGGTGATACCTCTTGGTTTATGCATTTATCAGAAGCCCTCACTGACTTAGAAGCCATTAACCAGCTGCCTGGCCAAAAATATCTCATCCGAGGCAACCACGATTACTGGTGGAGCAGTGCAGCTAAAATGAAAAAAGCCATACCTGACCTACACTTTCTACAAGGTCACGGCCTTGCCTTAGGCTCCGTTGCCTTTGGTGGCACGCGCGGCTACCTATGTCCTGGTGATAAAGACTTTGACGAAGAGACTAACCAGTCTATCTATGCCCGCGAACTCTTACGCACTAGAGCCGCCTTAACCGAGATGGATACAGCTCTTAAGGCTAATCAATCAGAAGATAAGGCTACCCGTATTCTCCTCTTACACTATCCTCCATGCAATGATAAAAACGAACCGAGTGGATTTACCCAACTCATGGAAGAATTTCACGTAGACTATTGTATTTACGGGCACATCCACGACCAGCCTACGGCCGACCGTCTACCTAAGTTTTTCGGATCAACGCAATTATGCTTAGTATCCGCCGATATAGCTAGTTTTGAGGTACAGCGCATTTTATAAAACAGAAACAAGGCATTCTCACAGGGCTCCATCCTTACGCAAGGCGCGCCCTATGAGGACAACCCATTTTTTCAAATAAACATAGGGTACTATTTAAAAATAGTATCCTATATTTTGTACATTATAAAACATGTACCATACTGGCTCTTGCCACCAGCGTAGCTATCCTATCTGTATGATTTAGATTCGATTTACATATAAATAACCCCCATAAAAACAAACTTTTATTAGGAGGTCCTTATGAGCCGTATACATAAAGAACATTTACAAGCAGGGTACATCTTTGGCGACCCAGCTAACCAAGAATATATTTATCTCCCTGCCGGTGAAGTAGGAACTACTCACCCAATGTGCGTACTCGAACGGGCAGGACGCAGAGAAGATATTTCCTTAGCCGATGCTGCCAATCTTATTGATAAACTAACGTTAAAACCATGCAATCATCCTAGCTTAGGAAAAAGAGCCTTTTAAATAAAAGAACTATATAAGGCCAACTATCTGTTTACCTCTCCATTTTATATATGATAAACTTTTTACATCATTAACTAACATGGGACCTCCTTTTGGACTAATAGTGTGGTTGCTAGACCGGAATTATTCTATCACTAGGAGGCCCTTTTCTTTTCTATAAGAATATTTTTATTTACCCCAGTCTAACTGGGAGTTTATATCATACCCTATTCAACGAACAAGAAAAAGCCCGTTGCCGAGGGAGGCAACGGGCTCTCATTTTACTACAGTAGGGAGTCTGTAGTTACAGTGTAGTATTCACTGTTAGGTATAGGTATTTAGAGGTTAAACAGGATTGCTACTTACTTAACATAAGTAGGTAGACACTCACTAAGTAGGGATCTTGGTGAGCTCCTGTCTACAGTTAGTATTCTATCACCTATATCTAGTTTTTTCAATATTAATTCTCCAAAAATATCTAAATTCTTCGATACGTATAAGTGTCGTTTATGCAACATACAAAAATGCTATTATTTCACTTTCATCGGCACTTATACCTATCTCTTCTATCACTTACTAACAGTAAGACTAGAGACCTAGCTTCCGTATAATTTTGACAGATATATAAAATAGCTAACTAGCTACCTTATATATATCCCTATTATCTATATAGAAAAACCAGTTCAGACTTACACCGCTAGCCAAGGAAATATGTTCTTTGCGTTAAACACCTCGCATAGTCGGATCCCAAATCACCTTGTGTAACTGCACCTGCACACACACATTAGCTAATTGATGAGCTTTTACATAATCTACTAAACTTTTAGGCTCAATAGCACCAAACACAGGTGATACATAAACGAGAGGATGTCCCTCGCCGTCTAGCTGATACTCATCAATAACTTTTTTCATCTGGTCTAAATCCTTGTCACCTGACACAACGAACTTAATTACGTCCTTAGGTCCCAACCACTTCATATTGTCCCAGCGCATTTGCTGACTCATCCCAGATGATAAGGACTTTATATCCATGGTATAAAATACATTATCTGGCCGCCGTCCATCTAATTTTTCTTCTAACAAGGGCACTGACCCATTCGTTTCAATGTTGCTTTCATACCCTTCCTGACCTAGCCGATTTAATAAATTAATCAAAGGATGTAATAAAGGTTCCCCACCCGTAAAAGTTAATCGTTTCCAAGGGTAAGCCTTTATGCAGCTATAAAGCTCATTCTCTGATAAAACTTCAACCGCATCTTTTTCCCTATCCAAGGCATAGATTGTGTCACAATAGGAACACCGCAAATTACAGCCTGTTAGACGGATAAACGTAGCCATATAGCCGGTTCTCTTACCCTCTCCGTCAATACTATCAAAGATTTCAGATATATAAAACGAAGCCATCTATCTGTCCTTTTCATAAATAGCAATATTATTTTCTGTTTCCTGCACACTAACCTTTACGCAGTAAGGAATTTGATCACATAACCACTTGGCAATATTTTCTGCCGTCGGATTAATCCCTGGCATAACCTCATTAATGTTAGCATGATCCAACTGATAAACAATACGCTTAATTTCACCAAAATCAACCAACATGCCGCTTTCATTTAACGTTTCATTTTCTAAGGTTACTTCTATAATCCAATTATGACCATGTAATCTGGAACACTTACTTTCATAAGGCAGCGTCAAATGATGCGCTCCCGAAACCTCGATTCGTTTTATAATTCGATACATACTAACTCCTTTTATAATCTCTCTAAACACTATTAACTATTACTAACCTTTATTTAAAAATCGTTGCGCAAAATCATGAAGCGCCTAATGTCTCTTACGAGCGACTTGCCAAGTGTAGCGGAGAACGGAGCCTCGTAAGCCATTAGGTGCTTCCATACTCTGAAGTTATTTACCCTAATTCACGAAGCGTCCATCATTCTGAATGGCGACTTGCGTTAGGACAGAGCTCTGAAAGAATGCATGGATGCTTCCGTTCTTTGCACAGGTTATAAAAGCGCTGGGTCCTCCACTCCATTAGCCTTAAAAGCATTAGCCCGATCAATACAAGTCCCACACGTACCACAAGGCCTATCACCGCCTTCATAGCAACTCCAAGTCAGTTCATATGGCGTATGTAACTTCAATCCCACGCCAACTAACTGTGCCTTATTCATAGCGGCAAAGGGTGCTACCACATGCACTTTATCATACGTGCCTATAGAAATGGCCTTAGTCATAGCCGCTACAAAAGCTTCACTACAATCAGCGTAAGCATTACCAGCTGCATCATCAGCATGAGCCCCTAAGTAAATTTCTACGTCGTCATCTTCAAACAAACTCATAGCCAAAGAAGCTACCGCTGACAACATTAAGCCATTACGAAAAGGGACATAGGTTGATACCATACCTTCTCCATTTTCTTTGATTTGATCTGCATAACTCTTATGAGTAATCTCCTTAGTTGAGCCTGCCAAAAGCGAACAATTTGACTGCGCAAACACTTGTGATAAATCCAGCACATAATGAGGCACCTTATAATACGCCGCTACTGCCTTAGCAGCCTCTAACTCTTTACTATGCTTTTGCCCATAAAAAACAGAGACCGTAGCTACATTCTCTTTACCAAGCTTATCTATCGCCACTGATAAACAAGTCGTAGAATCAACACCACCACTAGATAAAACAACTGCTTTCATGTATTTTCCTCTTTTAACTTCCTATCTATTAAATTTCTATCTATCAATAATATCCTACCAGATAGCTAAAACATGCCATCTATCAGTAAACCAAATAAAGTTATGACAGCCCTTTATTACATATAAGCACCGCCTGTCACATCATTTTATTGTATCACAAAAAGCAGGTGTACGCCTCATCAAACGTACACCTGCTTTTAGATATCTACTTATAAAGATTTTTACTTACCTAAAACTTTTAACCTTGTACCTTACCACCATATACAGGCCAATGACTATCTTCCCCATAATCAACTGGCTGATGAATGGCTTTTAGCTTATCCATATCCGCATCAGAAATCATAAAGTCAATGCGTCCATTTTCTTCGATATGACTTGGATTTTCTGCCTTAGGCAACACGACTAAGCCTAACTGCCATACATAACGAATGCATAATTGCGCTACACTTACCTTATATTTTTTAGCTAATTCTTGTAAAACCGCATTCGCCAATATGCGGCCATGGCCCATCGGCGAATAACCTTCTACAAGAATCTGATGCCGCTTACAATAGTCAATCAAATCTATAGGTGTCTGTGATACATGTACTAACAGCTGGTTAACCATAGGTGCTATCTCTGCATGAGTAATTAAGTTTTCTATATCTTCGATTTCAAAATTAGAAACACCTATAGCCTTAACTTTTCCCGCCTTATAAGCCTTCTCCATAGCTGCCCAAGCGGCTAAATTACCTTCTTTAAAACGATTATCTGATTGATTTACATACTTCCATGGCTGGGGACTATGAATTAACAATAAATCAACGTAATCTAAACCTAATCGCTGCAAAGACACTTCAATCGAATCAGCCGCTTCTTTTTCGTTCTTATACTCAGCCCGCACCTTCGTTGTTACATAAACATCGCCTCTTGCTAATCCAGAAGCTTTAAGGCCTTTACCTACGCCTTCTTCATTGCCATAAGATTGCGCCGTATCAATATGGCGATAGCCTATAGTTAGTGCATTCTTTACCGCTATATCCACTCTATCATTAGGGATAAGCCAAGTGCCAAAACCCATTTGAGGAATATTTTGTCCGTTCGATAGAGATAATGTTTTATTGTAAATCATTGAATCGCCTTCTTTTTGCTACTAGCTATATCTTGATAAAAACTTCTTTTACAGGCCTTGAATAATACGTATATAATCTTGTCGCTGCGCAAGTACCGCATATATAATTATGTCTTTCTTTACATCATCAATCTTATAAAAAATAAGATTTTTTTTAGTTGTCAACACTCTATAACCTTGTCGACGAAACACATTATATCTCGGCTGAACTCCTATATATGGATTACTAGCTAATTCTGAAATTGCTTTTTCTAATTCATTTAAAGCTTTTAATGCGACTTCCTGTCCAAAATTCTCATCTATATACAAAATAATTCTATGTATATTTGAATCCGCCACATTTGTTCGTCGTATCTTATATTGTACTTTCATTTCACTTAAGTATACTCCTTAAGTGATCAAAAGTTTCTTCTATCGGCGCTACTCGTCCACACGCTACATCTTGTTCTGCTTCAGAAAGCATTTCTAACAATTCAATTCTCGCTTTCATTTGTTGATATTTTTCATAAGAAACAGACACTGTATCGCCTCTGCCATTCACTGTAATAATAACAGCCTCATCGCTATTTTTACACTGTTCCGAAATTTCGCTATAATGATTTCTTAAATCCGCCGATGGTCGTATTGTTTCTTGCCACCCCAGCATAACTAAGCACCTCCATTAAGTTCTCTTAATATACTCATATTATATCATAATTCGCATACAACGTTTCACAGATTTATAACAAAATACGTTCTAAACGATAGTCTAACTAAGTATCTATCGACAAAAAGTAACCCCCTAGGACTTCCACTCCTAGGGGGTGTTATATTTGGAATTAGTCACATTCCTGACTTACCTTTATTATAGCATTACATAATTTATTCACAAATAAAACATAAATTGCAAATTGAAGTTGAACACTTTCTTAAAAGTCATCAATTACCCTAATAACCTAACTTCTTCT
>SAMEA3663124__coassemble_50_pt1 | contig 42626 bp, 36 predicted proteins | sample SAMEA3663124__metabat2_low_PE_003 | metagenome-assembled genome bin SAMEA3663124 (sample SAMEA3663124) | pig gut metagenome | biome: pig gut; feature: pig-associated habitat; material: faeces | place: Denmark | collected 2012
ATGAGAAAGACCTCCCAATAACAACTACCTATTCACTAACAGAGAATATTATCATATAAGAGATGATACCTATATTAGAAAGTATCACCACCTACTTTCTAACCATCTCTCTTACTTACAGGTTTATTATAGCTAATTATTTTTAAATGTAAATAGTTTTCAATAATTAAATTACGATTTTATTGAAATTTATTATTATTTTATAAATATTTTATACTAATTATAAATCAAGATGCAGGACTTTTCTTAAAAACAAATGAACACTAGTCTTCGATAAAATACATTTTTATCGAAGACTAGTGTTCAAAAGCAAATTATATACGATTCTAAAACAGGAAGCACTTTTATATTTCTTGCTGATTAACGTCAAAAAATATCTTCCATCTCTTTATAACGCATCGTGTTTCTCAAGGTAACTTGTGAAATACAACGAAGAACAGAATTATTAAATCTACGTTCTTACAGTCTTAGCACTAAATCACAAAGCGCTCTGTTCTTCTCGCAGAGAGCCTTCACCGAAGGGAACCAGCTCTCGAGAGAAGATACAGAGTGCTTCCATACTCTGGTTTATCCAAATTTTATCTAATTATTCCAAGATATTCTTAATATCCTTCACAATCAATTCTGGCGATAAATGATAGCGCTGAACTAATTCTTCATAAGGCACACGGTCCGTATTTTCACGACGCTGTCCAATAGCCAATGTCTTCATAGCACTTGGTCCATAGAAACGAGCCACCTTTTCACCAAAACCACCATCTAAGATACCATCTTCCAAGGTAACAACCAGCTGATGATTCTTAGCCAAAGCCTGTAAGATCTTTTCATCAATACCAGAGGAGAAACGTGGATTAATAAGCGTAGCCTTAATACCTAACTTCTTAGCTAACTCATCTTTTACCTGCACAGCTAAATCATAGAAATTACCAAGACCTAGTACAGCAACCTGATTACCTTTTTCTATAATCTGATAAGACAAATCACCATCAAAAGTAGCACCTGTATTTATTTCACGAACTACAGGACCTGTACGAATAACAACAGGTTGTTTAGTCTGTTTAATAGACCATTTGAACATATCCATAAATTCATCTTTAGAAGCTGGCGATAAGACCAATAGATTTGGAATGCTACCCATCATAGCCATATCAAAAGCACCAGAATGCGTTACGTCAGCATCAGAAATACCACCATTTAATGATGCCGAAATAATCGTTGCTGGATTACTATTGATACATAAGTCTTGAATCAACTGGTCATAAGTCCGCTGTAAAAAGGTACCAATATCAAAAATAACTGGTTTAGCACCACCCTTAGCCAGACCAGCAGCCATAGCCACAGCCTGTTCTTCTGCAATACCTGGATCCCAATACTGTTTTCCTGCCTTATCACGATTTTCCTTAGTCCAACCAAGACCACCTGGTACGGCTGGGCAAATAGCAATTAAAGATGGGTCATGCTTCATTTCTTCTAACATACAATTAGCCGCCATCTGTTCATAGCTTTCACCCCAAGTTGATGTATCAACGGAGTCAGGCAAAATCCAGTGATAAGCTTCTTTATTTATTTCTGCTGCTTTATCGCCCTTACCCTTTTGCGTAACCACATGTAAAACAATAGGATGATCAATATCCTTAATATCTTCTAAGGCCTTAATCATAGCTTCTACATCATTGCCATCAGCAACAAAACGATAATCAAGTCCCATGGCTCTAAAGAAATTATCTTCAGCCTGACCATTAGTTTCACGCAATTCTTTAAACTTGCGATACATACCACCATGATTTTCAGCAATGGATTGATCATTATCGTTAAAAATAACAATAAAATTCGTACCTAATTCGGCCGCATTATTTAAACCTTCAAAGGCTTCACCACCAGACATAGACCCATCACCAATAATAGCAATAACATTTCCTTTTTGCCCCTGTAAATCACGAGCTTTAGCAAGACCTGTGGCTAGGCTAATAGACGTTGATGTGTGACCTACAGTAAAGAAATCGTGTTCACTTTCATCTGGATTAGTATAACCAGTATATTTCTTACTGCCTTCTTCTGTTAAGAACTTATCTTTACGCCCTGTAATCATCTTATGCGGATAGCACTGATGAGATACGTCAAAGATAAACTTATCACTTGGCGAATTAAATACATAATGAAGAGCAATAGTCGTTTCTACAATCCCTAAATCTGGACCATAATGACCACCATGAGTATGTACACCTTTAATAATGGCATCACGCATGTCCTGCGCTAATTCTTTTAATTCACTAACTGACATCTTTTTTATATCAGCAGGACTATTTACCTTTTGTAATTGTTTCATTCTTACGTCTCCTTTACTTCTTAGATGACAGTACATAGACAAAAACTCTCTTTTTCTATCTCTACAAGTATTCATAAATAAACTAAATGCTTATAAAATCTATGTTTATCAAATATTCTCTTAACTATTGCCTTTACTGTCTGTCTATGCTACGATTTATACAATAATACCTAAAGCTAACTTTAGGTCAACCTTTATTATTTATCTTTTTATAAAAGTTATATAAACGAGTATAAAGCATAGGAGCTCTATTATGTCACAACCAACTTATACTATCGGTCAAATCGCTGATAAATTTAACTTATCAATCTCTACCCTTCGCTACTATGACAAAGAAGGCCTCTTTCCTAATATAAAACGTCAATCAGGCATTCGTCGCTTTAGTAAAAACGAAATAGAAACCCTTCGCCTTATCGAATGCCTAAAAGCCTCCGGCCTTGAAATTAAAGACATTAAACAATTTATTGATTGGACATTAAAAGGACCATCGACCTACGAACAAAGAAAACAGCTCTTCGAAACAAGGAAAAAAATCATTGAAAAAGAAATGGAGCGTCTGCAAAAAATTCACAATGTACTGTAATTTAAATGCTGGTACTATGATACAGCCATCAAAGACGGTAACGAAGACCGCCTTCAACAAATGCTTCCCGACGGATTACCGATAACCATACAAGAACTGTATAACAAAGGCCATAAATAAATATAATCTTAATCTCATCTAGTAATTATCTAGTAATAAAAAGGAGAAATACTTCTCTCGCGAGCTGATACTTCATAAAGCTCTTTAACGAGAAGTATTTCTCCTTTTTTCATTTTAGCTCTAAATCAAGAAGCGTCTACTATTCCTGTAGGCGACCTGACGCAAGACTGAGCCTTAAGGAATACGTTGACGCTTCCGTATATTAGAATTATTCAAAATCTCTTTCTAAATTCACTTCTTTTAAAGGCACCATCTTTGTATGATATTTATACTTATATCCAAAGAATACAGCCAAAAAGACCGGTATCCCAATATAGGCAACAATCACATCATACCAATCAATACTATCCCCCATAAAGGCCGAATAGTTCTGCCCACAAATAATGATAATACACATAATCATAGCCAAAATAGGACCTAATGGAAACAAAGAAGCCCTATAAGGCAAGACCTTTTTAATATCTTTTCCTTGTGCCTTCATAGCTCGGCGGAAACGATAATGCGATACGGCAATACCAAACCAAGCAATAAAACCACTCATACCACTAATATTGACAATCCATGTATAGGCAGCACCATTACCAATAAAAGAAGTTGAAAAAGCAAATAAGCCAATAGCCGCTGTTAAAAACAAGGCAGGAACCGGTACACCTCGTTTATTAACCTTACCAAATACCTTTGGTGCATGTCCATTTTGTGCGAGTGCATATAACATTCGTGTAGACGAATATAAACCAGAATTACCAGCTGATAAAACAGCTGTTAAGATAACTGCATTAATAAAACTAGCTGCCATAGCAAAACCAAAACGGTCAAAGACTAAGGTAAAAGGACTAATCGATACATTTTCTACACTGGAATTTAACAAATTAGGACTGTTATAAGGAATCAAAAAGCCAATAACAATGAATGAACCAATATAGAACAAAAGAATCCGCCAAAAAATAGAATGAATCGCCTTTGGAATATTCTTTTCTGGATTTTCCGATTCACCAGCGGCTATACCAATTAATTCCGTTCCTTGAAAGGAAAATCCGGCAATCATGAAGATAGCTAAAATAGATCCAAATCCGCCAGGGAAGGGTGCATCTCCTACTGTCCAATTGGTTACACCTGGCGAATCACCGCCCACGCCAATAATGAGTAAGGTACCAAAGAATAAGAAAACAAAGACGGTCACCACCTTAACCAGTGAAAACACATATTCACTTTCACCAAAAGACCTAGCAGATAAATAATTAAGTAAAAATAAGGCGGCTAAAAATAAGGCTGACCAATAAATGGAAGGCACATTAGGAAACCAATACTGCATAATAAGGGCACCTGCGATGAGCTCAGCAGCAATAGTTATGGCCCAGTTAAACCAATAATTCCAACCTAAAGCGAAGCCAAAAGCGGGATCAACAAACCGCGTCGCATACGTCCCAAAAGAACCAGGTACGGGAAGATAAGTAGCCATTTCACATAAACTGGTCATTAAAAAGAAAACCATAATCCCAATTAAGGCGTAAGCAACTAAGGCTCCACCAGGACCTGCCGTGCTGACTACTTCACCGCCAGCAACGAATAGGCCTGTACCAATAGCGCCCCCTAAGGCAATCATACTCATATGTCTTGACTTTAGACTCCGTTTCAAATGACGTCCATGTTCTTGTCTCTCTGCCATATAACCACTCCTGTCCTATAAATCAAGATTACGCACTAACTTTGCGTTATCTTCAATAAACTTACGGCGTGGTTCGACCTTATCACCCATTAAGACAGTAAATAATTTATCGGCTTGGTAACTTTCTTCAAGGCTTACTTGTAAGAGGGTACGATTTTCTGGATTCATCGTTGTTTCCCACAACTGTTCCGGATTCATTTCTCCTAAACCTTTATAGCGCTGAATGGTAATATTTTCACGGCCCACTTCATCTAACTTAGCCGTCATTTCTTCATCACTATACACATACCAATGATTTTTACCCTTTTTGATTTGATACAAAGGTGGCTGCGCAATATAGACACGGCCATCTTCCAATAATGGCTTCATATAGCGATAGAAGAAAGTTAACAATAAGGTACGAATATGAGCTCCATCGACATCGGCATCTGTCATGATAATAATCTTATGATACCGACTCTTGGATAAATCAAATTCTTCTCCAATACCTGTGCCAAAAGCTGTAATCATGGACCGAATTTCGTTATTAGCTAAAATCTTATCTAAACGAGCCTTCTCTACATTTAAAATCTTACCGCGCAAAGGCAAAATAGCCTGATAGCGACGATCTCGACCCTGCTTAGCACTACCACCAGCCGAGTCCCCTTCGACAAGATAGATTTCTGTCATTTCCGGATCACGTTCCGAGCAGTCAGCCAATTTACCTGGCAAGGAACTTACTTCTAAGGCATTTTTACGACGTGTTAACTCACGAGCTTTACGAGCGGCTTCCCGCGCCCGATTAGCTGTCGTTGCTTTTTCAATAATCTTCTTAGCATCAGCTGGATGTTCTTCTAAGTAATTTCTCAAGCCTTCACTCACAACAACATCGGTAATCCCTTTAACTTCACTATTACCAAGTTTTGTCTTTGTCTGTCCTTCAAACTGTGGGTTCAAAACTTTAACACTAATAACAGCTGTCAATCCTTCTCGTACGTCTTCCCCTGATAGATTAGTTTCATTTTCCTTAATTAGATTATTTTTACGACCATAATCATTAAGGGTACGCGTTAAGGCACTACGGAAGCCACTAACATGAGTACCACCTTCTACGGTATTAATATTATTAACAAAGGAGAGTAGGTTTTCACTATAGCTGTCGTTATACTGCAAAGCCACATCAACGACTACATCATCTTTAGTTTTTTCAATATTTACAATCTCACTAACAGGTTCTTTGCCTTCATTCATATACTTAATGAAAGAAACTAAGCCCCCTTCATAATGATAGCTTTCCTGCCGTTCTTCGTCCCCACGTTTATCCGTTAAAGTAATACGAAGCCCCTTATTTAAGAAAGCCAATTCCTGTAACCGTGTTTTTAATACATTAAAATCAAAAACAATAGTTTCAAAAATAGTTGCATCTGGTTTAAAACGAACCTGTGTCCCTGTATCAGTGCAAGTACCAATTACTTTTAAATCTGATGTTTTAATACCACGTTCAAACTTAATTTCATGAATTTTACCATCTTGATGAACGTCAACAACCATCCAATCACTTAAGGCGTTAACAACGGAACTACCAACACCATGAAGACCGCCAGATACCTTGTATCCGCCACCGCCGAATTTACCACCAGCATGCAGTTTAGTTAATACAAGTTCTACCGCCGGAATACCCGTTTCATGCATACCACAAGGAATCCCTCGACCATTATCACAAACAGTAATACTATTGTCTTCATTAATAGTAACCTCAATATGGGATGCATAACCAGCCAAGGCTTCGTCCACACTATTATCTACAATTTCGTAAACTAAATGATGTAAACCCCTAGCTGATGTACTGCCTATATACATGCCTGGACGCATGCGGACAGCTTCCAATCCTTCTAATACTTGTATATCTCCGGCATCATAATGTTGCTGTTCTGCCATTCCATTTCCTCCCCTGTAGTTAAGGAATACAACCTATACATTCACTCCATCTGAATGACTATACAAGATTATATCTATAAGTAACTACAATTTATTTTCATACATTATATAAACTAACTGATGACTCATATCTATTTATTATACTAATATTTCTTTTAATTATTCAAGTTTTCCTTATCTTGCAATAAGACGTCCCCTTTAGGAACGGGTAATTTCTCATCAGGTAAGCGATATTTATTTATCAAATTCACAACAAAGCGTTCCGTTAATTTTTGTCCATTCTTACCCGTTATTAACATAGCGACCCGTATCATATCATTTTTGTTCATAGACCCACTATGAATACGACTAATATAAAAATAAATTAACTCCCTCTTAGCCGTACTATACTCATCTAAGCTACAGTTAGACATAAAATTTCGTATATCATTCAATTGCCAATAAGGACGCCGCTTTAACATTTCTTTTACTTTTGTAATCCGTCGCCGTTTATCTTTATTTATACAGGCACTACAAATAATTGGCCCATTTAGCTTAGGCGGCTCCATCCACTGCCCACACTGTTGGCAGCGTATATAATGGTGTGAAACTAGCTGCTTTTCTTTTTGCAGCTGATGAACACGTGTCCGATAAAGTCTTTGCCGTAAATCGTCATCAGTAATACAAGCTAAAGAGGTAATAATTGCCCTTTCTTCGGCTTCAGTTAAAGGATATTTTTCCCGCTCAACTAACCGATAACTTGGCTCCTTAGCTTGTAATCTATCAAGCAAACCTTCTACCTGCTGCGGCTTCTCTTCTTTTATAAGGCTCTGCCTATACATACGAACACGAATATCCTTAATAAGCTCTTGCCCATAGAAATCATTAATCCGTTTTAGAATCTGCCGCTTCTGCATTTGTAATTGCTGCATCCAAGCCGATGTATAAGCATAGACCATAATAAGTGGCGGTTCGATAGAGACTAATTTTGTATTTTTTGCCACTAAGATACCCACAACATCTTTCCAATGCATAAATAAACGCATAATAGACAATTGCCGTAACTGACCACTTCTTTGTAAATGCTCTACTAAACATGATTCTATGGATGAAAATTCTCTCTTATCCATGCTTACTTTCTCCACAATATATACATTGCGCATCCCCTATTTGGGCTGTTTCTTGCAAGTCTGTTGTTGTAATAAAGGTCTGTATATGCTGCTTATGAACAAACCCTAATAAATTCTGCCGACGCTCCTTATCTAATTCGCTTAATACATCATCTAAAAGCAAGACAGGATATTCACCAACTTCTGACTTAATAAATTCTAATTCACTAAGTTTAACCGATAAAATAGCCGTCCGCTGCTGCCCCTGCGATCCATATTTCCTTAAATCCAAAGGACCGGAGTAAAAACGCAAATCATCTCTATGAGGACCTACCGACGTAGTGAGTCGCATTCTATCGATAGGTAACGCCTTAGAAAGAGCCTCTCTAAAAGCCTCTTTCTGATACATATAGCCATCTTGACTATATGGCTGCTCATAGGTAAGAGATAAGTCTTCCCGACCATCTGTTAGCCGACGATTCATCAAATCGATAAGTAAGTTTAATTTTTTCAGACTTTCTAATCGTTTGCTCACTAAAAAACTAGCTAAATCAGCTAATTGTATATCCCATTCATCTAAAGGAAGATTCTGTCGCCCCTTATATTCTTTTAGTATACGATTACGTTGCTGCAAGGCCCTATAGTAAAGACTTAACTGCTGATAATAAAGAGGGCTTGTCTGAGCTATTTCCATATCTAAAAAACGCCGTCGTAAGGAAGGACTCCCCTTAATTAAAAGCAAATCTTCTGGAGAAAAAATAACCGTATTTAAAGTACCAATTAATTCTTTCTGAGAGACTTTATCACTATTTAAACGTATATCTTTTTTACCCTTACGTGCTAAGACAATATTGATTTTTTGAGGAATGTCTTTCTTTTCAAAATCAACAATAATACCAGCCTTATCTGCATCAAATTGAATTAAATCAACTGTATCATTTGTACGATGACTCTTACCCAGTGTACCTACATGTAAGGCCTCTAAGAGATTTGTCTTTCCGCTTCCATTAGGACCATATAAGACAATACAATCTTTATCAAACTGCCACGACTGCTCCTTATAATTTCGATAATGCAGTAGTGTGAGCGCGTTAATACGCACTTAAACCTCCTGTGCTTTAACAAGAATAGCTATTTGATCATTAACAACAACAACTTGTCCTGGACGTATTTTTTTACGCTTTTCTCTACAAATCTGATTATCCACTTGAATAGCTTCCTCATCTAATAAGGGACGAATCTGCCCACCAGTTTGAATAACATTAGCTAATTTTAATAACTGATCTAATTGAATATAATCTGTATGAATCTGTACTTGTTCTTCTTGCATATAATCACCTTCTAATTGGTACGAACTGGCGTTACTACATAAGTATAATTTGATGAATCATCTTGACGAATCACAACGGGCCCATTTTGCTTTAAATATAAGTGTATACGATCACCTGTACTATGACGAAGAATATCACTAATATAACGGCCATTAAAGGAAATAGTAAAAGGTGTGCCCTTTAATTCACACATGAGCACTTCTTTTGCCATACCAATTTCTGCATTCTGACTGGATAAGGTAACTTCTGTTTCATTCCAATCATAACGAATAACATTATAACTAATATCCTTAGCTAATAAGGACACACGGTCAACAGCCCCTTTAAAATCATGAATATTCAAAATAGCACTGCTATCAAATTGAGAAGGAATAACCTTTTCATAATCAGGATACGACCCATCAATTAAGCGCGAAATCATATAAATACTACCAAATTCAAAAACAACTTGTGACCGATTCCATACCATTTTGACGGCTGTTGGATTATCACTAGGCAATAAACGATACACTTCACTTAAGGTCTTTGTTGGTATAACAATCCGCATAGGTGTTTGAATGGCTTCTTCTAAAGGAAAGGATTTAACAGCCATGCGGTGTGTATCAGTAGCTACCATTGTTAACATATTATTTTTACTTTCTAATAAAGCTCCTGAAAAAATAGGGCGATCATCTTCTGTAGCTGCTGCATAGTTAGTCAAATTAATTAACTCTTTTAATTGATCCCCATCAATAGTAATGGCATTTTCCTCATGAATCTGTTCTACTTGAACAAAATCTTCAATGCGAAGAGTTAATAGATTAAATACAGAAGCCCCTGATTGAATCGTTAATTTATTGCTGTCTTCTGGTTTCGTTAACGTTATGGTTTCACCAGGCATTTTACGAATTAATTCTTGAAAGTATTTTGATGCCACAACAAGAGTACCTTCTTCTTCAATCGTTGCATCCACCGTTAATTTAATGCCCAATTCAAAATTATTACCTTGCATTTCAATTTGATTATTTTTTGTTGTTATATAAAAAGCACCTGGTGTATTTGAATTGACTTTATTTTGTACTACTTTTTGTAAAACATTAATGGCATATTGTAAGTTTTCCTTGTTAAATGTTAATTTCATAAGAATCTCCTGTATAAACTACTTAGACGTAAATAATTGTGATTGTATTAATTAGTAGACGTAGTAGTAGGCTGGGTGTATAAGTGCATAAGTGGAAAAAGATTAGATAATAGCTAGTTATTCACATGTTAATAATTAGGTGATTCGTTCGTTAAAGTTATCCACATATTCACGAAATTTGATTTTTTTGTGGATAAACTAAGACTTATCCACTACTTATCCACAGATTATACCCAGTTTTAAACACTTTCCTTAATTTGATTAATAATTTCGGTTAACAAACGATGAGTCTCACTTGTTGGGTCATTATATTCACGGCTAATCTTTTCATAAGCATGAAGAGACGTTGTGTGATCTTTTTTACCAAAGGCTTTTGCTATGTCTGGATAACTTTCATTGACGAGTTCACGACAGAGGTACATAGCTAGTTGTCTAGGAAAGGCATACTGTTTGTTACGTTTTTGGCTGAGGAGCATTTCTTTTTTTATTTTAAAATAATCAGAAATAAACTCTTGTATATAGCTAATAGATAAGACAGGCCGATTATCATCGACGATAACATCAGATAAGGCCTTGCGGGCAAATTCAATGTCGATGCTGTCTAGACGATTTTCGAGGTCGGCGCTAGTAAGAAGCTGATTGGCACCGCCTTTTAGTTCACGAATGCTTCGCTTATTGTAGAGGCTGGCCATATAAGTAATGACTTCACGGGCTACATGTAAATTGTGAAAAATCTCTTTTTGAGAGTCAATATAAGATAATAAGATAGCTTCCAAGGTTTCCTGACCTGGTGGATCAATATGTGTAACAAGACCAGATTTAAACCGCGTACGAAGGCGGTCTTCAATCTGCTCAAAGTTATCAGGGATGGTATCACTAGTTAGGACAATCTGCTTATTATCACTAATTAAATCATTAAAATTATGGAAAAATTCCCGTTGAGTTGTGCTGTAGCGCTTGTCTGTAATGAATTGAATATCATCAATCATTAGAACATCTACACTGCGAAAAATATTTCGGAAGGCTTCGCCTTTATTTGAACGGATATAAGAAATAAAGACATTTAAGAAATTTTCACTTGTAATACACATAACCTTCATGGTTGGGTGTAATTGGAGAATACGATTGCCTATAGCGTGCATTAAGTGGGTTTTACCAAGTCCTGATTCACCATAAATAAATAAAGGATTATAGGTAGCAATGCCACCTGGATTATCGGCGACTCGTTCAGCTGCATTATAAGCAATGCGGTTGGAATAATCATGGATAAAAGTTTCAAAAGTATAATTATGATTTAACTTAGATTCTTTGATAGACTCTATCGGTTCTTGGAGATGGATGGCTGTGCTGTTAGTAGGTTCAGATGGACTAGGAGCTGTAGGGGTCGATTCTGAAAAGAGGGAATCTTCTTCAGGTAAGTTGGCATTGGTTAGTACATTGGGCTTCTTGTCTGTCATAACATAGACATCATCTGTATAGATAGGCCTATGTAAATGCTCTGGTAAGGGTTCAGCTGTAGCTGTCTTACCGGGTGACAGTGGCTCCGTTTCATTGACTATTTGTGTTTCTGTCGTTGTTGATGGATAGATAAGAGGCGTTGGTGGATCGTTTACAGGTGCTTGTTGGTCTTGACTTGAAGATGACGGTGTGCTTGTATCAGCTGGTGACGCTGCCTCCATGGAGTTAAAAGTAACACGAACAGGACCTACATGCATTTGATTAGAAATCGTGCTCACTGCATGGGTAAAGGCATTGGATATAATCGTGTTGTTTTCTATGGAGCTGCGAAGGTAGGGATCCATAACCATTAAGGTTAATACATTCGATTCTAAGTCGACAGGAAAAATATTTGGTATAATTTTATTATAAATAACCGGCGGTAATTTTGTTTTTAATTCGCTTTGTACACGGTCCCAAAATTCAAAAACGGGAATCGATTCCATGATTAGTCCTTTCTGTGAAAACGAATGTGATAAAAAATAAAAAAGTGAATAAGTGGATAGAAAATAGAGAATAACCTGTGGATAACTCTTAAAAAGAGAAAAAGAAAAAGGCTACAATAACAAGTAATAACTAAGGTTAAGTGGTTGTTTATAACTCTGTGTATAAGTCTGTGTATAGAGTGGATTACTTGTTTATAACCTGTACATAACTATAAAGTTGTCTTTCTTGGTTATGCCTATTTTGTCTTTTATAAAAGTATATGTATATTGCTTATATTGTATCATTGATACTAGTCTTTGACTAGACGAGCAGATGGGGCAAACTAAGAGAAATAGGCTTTTTCATTGACAGACTTTTATCTTATACATATAATTATACTGTTATGGTATACGTGAAAGAATCGAATGCTATTGAAGGAGGTGTTCCAGCATGAAACGTACTTATCAACCAAACACACTTTGGAGAAAACGTACGCACGGTTTCCGTGAACGTATGAAAACGATTGGTGGTCGTCTTGTTTTAAAACGTAGACGCGCTAAAGGCAGAAAGAAATTATCTGCATAATATAATAGCTGTTAGGCAGGAGAAAAACTTGGCGCTGCTGCCAAGTTTTTCTATTCTCTGGGATGGGATATGGAATGTATAGCTTAGATAAAGCGAGAAGAATTTGTAAAAATAAAGAATATCGCCTTGTTTATAAGCATGGTTCCTATGTTGTCGGGCGTATGGTTGTCGTGTATCACATGCCCGTTGCAAAACAGCCACATCGGATTGGTTTTGTAACAGGTAAAAAGGTAGGCGGCGCTGTTGTGCGTAATCGAGCACGACGGTTGATGAAAGAAGTCTATCGTCTGCATCAACATGAAATACGTGAAGGTCATCATATTGTTATTGTAGGCCGAGCTAAGTTAGCTGGTGCTACCTATAAAGAAGCTGAAAAAGAAATTTTATACGTATTAAAACGTAGTAAATTATTAAAATGAGAGGCATATGATGAAATGGGCAGGAAAGATAATACATATATTAGCTAAGGTATTAACTTGGCTTCTTATTTTTCTTGTACAAGTGTATCGCTATGGTATTTCCCCATTAAAGCCAAGAACGTGCCGATTTTATCCGACTTGTTCAACCTATATGTTAGAAGCCTTGCGTAAATATGGTCCTGTGAAGGGCAGCTATTTAGGCATTAAAAGGATACTGAAATGCCATCCTTTTCATAAGGGAGGTTACGATCCACTGCCTTAATGGCACAACTATGGAAATGCCCGAGCATTTATATGGATGAAATATAGACCATAACGTATATAAATGCGTCAGACCGCGCAAAGTATAAGGAGAAACCATTGGAAATTTGGAACTATTTTGTTCAATTCATGGCACAGTTGTTAACGTATTGCTTTGATTTTACGCAGACGTTAGGATTCCCAAGTTATGGAATCGCCATTATTATTTTGACGATTATAATTAAGGCTGTTTTATCACCTTTAACTGTTAAGCAGATAAAATCTATGCGCGGTATGCAGAAATTGCAGCCTCGTATGAAAGAATTACAAGAAAAATATAAAAAAGACCCTAAGAAATTACAAATGGAAATGGGTAAGCTATATAAAGAAATGGGTGTAAATCCTTTATCTGGCTGCTTGCCACTTATCGTACAGATGCCATTTTTAATAGCTATGTTCTATGCCTTGCGTGATTATGCTTATAATCCAGCTTATGAACATTTCTTATGGTTACCAAGTTTAAGTGCGACTGACCCATGGTATATATTGCCTATCTTAAGTGCTATTTCTACTTATTTTATGAGTAAGCAAACAGCAGTTGATGGCGGTATGGGTGGTCAGCAAAAGATTATGCAAATTTTTATGCCTTTATTTATAGGTTATATTAGTTTGCAATTCCCAAGTGGTCTAGTTATTTACTGGGTTGTATCTAACTTATTCCAATTAGTTCAGCAGTCTTTTATTTATCGTCATATGGATAAAGAGGAGGCATAAGATGGGATATTTTGATTTCACTGCTAAAACGGTAGAAGAGGCACTGGAACAAGGTAGAACGTCTCATGGAGAAGCCATCCGTATTGTAGATACAAAAGTATTAGAAGAACCAAGAAGTGGAATTTTAGGTATTGGTCGTAAACCAGCTGTTGTGCGTTTCTTTTATGAAGCTATAGAAAAAGAACCTATGGCTACGGAAGACGAGTCACTTATAAATAAAACGTCTATAGAAGATACTAAAGACCAATTGGCAGTGACTGACGAAGTTCTTGTAGATACGGTAGAGAAGACTTCAGTAGAGCCGGAAGAAGTTCATCCAACACCAGAAGAACGGGTAATTATTGCTGACAAAGGAAAGCAATTTTTAAGCGATATGTTTACTTCTATGGGCCTAAGGGTTATGATTGAACGTCTTACGGTAGATGATAAGCTAACCTTTCAGGTACATGGTGATAATTTAGGTTTATTGATTGGTAAACATGGACAGACCTTGGATGCTATTCAGTATTTAACAAATTTAGTAGCTAATAAAGGTTTGTCTTATCGAGTACAGATTGTTGTCGATGTGGAAGGCTATCGTTCTCGTCGAAGAGACACTTTGATTAGTTTAGCCCATCGATTAGCCCATAAGGTAGAGAAAACACATCATAAGGTTGTATTAGAACCGATGAATGGATATGAACGTAAAATCATTCATTTAGCTTTACAAGAAGAACCACATATTGTAACGGATAGTGAAGGGGATGGCCCTTACCGTCATGTTGTTATTTCTTATAAAGAGTAATAACTAAGAGTCGTATAGAACCTAATCATTGCTTGATTGGGTTCTATTTTTCCATAAAGAGGTAAGTATGTATACAGAAGACACGATAGCTGCCATCACGACACCACCAGGTGTTGGCGGTGTAAGTATTATACGTCTTAGTGGCAAGGATAGTTTTACTATTGCTAATGCTTGCTTTCGTGATCAAAAGCAAGAGCCCTTATCTAAAAGACAAAATCGGACCATTCAGTATGGTCACATTGTAAACCCAGAAGAAGAAGAGAGTCCTATAGATGAAGTTTTGCTTTTGCTCATGAAAGGCCCTCATTCGTATACAGCTGAAGATGTAGTAGAAATACAATGCCATGGCGGGTATACAGCCGTACAAGAAATATTAAAAGTCGTTATAGCCCAAGGTGCACGCATGGCTGAGCCAGGTGAATTTACAAAACGAGCTTTTTTGAATGGACGCATCGATTTAACAGAGGCAGAAGCAATTGCCGATATTATTGATGCAAAAACAGATAAATCACTTCAGTTGGCGGTCAATCAATTAGGTGGCGCTCTTTCTAAAAAAGTAGGTGCTTTAAGAGAGGCACTAATTACCTTAATTGCTCGTTTAGAAGTTACTATTGATTATCCAGAAGAGGATATTGAAGAGGTCTCTATTAATGAAGCACGAGAGACGATTCAACCAATAGTAAAAGATATGAAAGAGCTCTTAGAAACAGCGCAATCAGGGCAACTCATTCGGGATGGTCTCATGGCTGTTATTATAGGTCGTCCTAATGCAGGTAAGTCGAGTTTATTAAATGCATTACTTAGAAAAAATCGGGCCATTGTGACAGATATACCTGGAACGACAAGAGATAGTATTGAAGAAATTATTAATGTGGATGGTATAGCTCTTCGTTTAGTCGATACGGCAGGTCTTAGAGAAACAGAGGATGAAGTTGAGCAATTTGGTGTAGAAAAAGCTAAAGAGTATATTAATGAGGCTGACCTAATTATAGCTGTTGTTGATGCATCGACGCCACTTACAGCTGAAGAAAAGGATATTTTACAGGCTATATCTGGTAAGGCAACGTTAATTTGTTTAAATAAAGAAGATAAGGGAGTTTGTGTGACAGCTAAGGATATAGAAGCAATAGGTCAATTTAGTAAAATAGCTCCTATTAGTGCGGCCCAAGGAGAAGGATTGACACCTTTAAGAGAATTGGTTAAAGAGCTCGTATATGGGGGGCAAGTCATACCGACCTACCAGGCTTTACTTACTAATACAAGACAAATTACCTTAATGGAGACAGCCTATAAACAACTCCAACAGTCCTTAGAGACGATGGATCAACATATGCTTATTGATTGTGTAGTAACAGATATACGAGGCGCTTGGGAATCCTTAGGAGAGATTACAGGTCAATCAGTGGGACAGTCAATTGTAGATGAATTATTTTCTCGTTTTTGTTTAGGAAAATAATCATACGTGAATCAGAAAGATAAGGATAAGATATGTATACAGTAGATTCATATGATGTCATTGTTATTGGTGGTGGCCATGCAGGAGCGGAAGCATCCCTTGCTTGTGCTCGAAAGGGTCATAAGACCTTATTAGCCACCTTAAATTTAGATAATATTGCCTTAATGCCTTGTAATCCAGCTGTTGGTGGGCCGGGTAAAAGTCATTTAGTTTTTGAATTAGATGCCTTAGGCGGTCAGATGGCTATTAATGCGGATAAGACAGCTGTACAGATGCGAATGTTGAACCGGGGTAAGGGACCAGCTGTTCATGCTCTCAGGGCTCAATCAGATAAGGTAGCTTATCAGAAATTAATGAAGGAAACCTTAGAAAAGACAGATAATTTGAATATAAAACAGATTATGGTAACTGACCTTGTAGTAGAAGAAGGCCAGGTAAAGGGGATTGTTAGTGAACTTGGTGAGTTTTATAGTGCTAAAGCCGTTATTCTTTGTACAGGTACTTACCTAAGAGGAAAGATTATTACTGGTGAATTAACCTATACAGGTGGTCCTAATGGACAGCGGGCGGCTGAACATTTATCGGAATCCTTGCGTCAGTGTGGTATTGAGCTTATGCGTTTTAAGACAGGAACACCAGCTCGCGTAGATAAACGAACTCTTCATATGGATGAAATGGCAGAACAGCTAGGGGATACGCAGTATCATGCCTTTTCCTTTATGGATGATTGGATAGACCGTAATGAGCAGATGTGCTGGCTTACTTATACAAATGAAACAACCCATCAAATTATTCGGGATAATTTAAGTCGGGCTCCTATGTATTCAGGTCTTATTGAAGGTACAGGCCCTCGCTATTGTCCATCCATTGAAGATAAGGTGGTTCGTTTTAAAGATAAAAAACGGCACCAACTCTTTATTGAACCAGAAGGTAATCATACGCAGGAAATGTATGTACAGGGGATGAGTACGAGTTTGCCTATTGATGTGCAGTATGCTTTTTTACGGACTATTCCTGGGTTAGAAGATGTAGAAATTATGCGGCCAGCTTATGCCATTGAATATGATTGTTTAAATCCGCTGCAGTTAACGCCAGCTTTAGCTGTAAAATCCATAAAGGGCTTATATTCGGCAGGTCAGGCAAATGGCACGTCTGGTTATGAAGAAGCGGCTGCTCAAGGTTTAATGGCTGGTATCAATGCAGCTTTATATATTGAAGGACGAAATCCTTTTATTTTATCACGGTCGGAAGCTTATATTGGCGTCTTAATTGATGATTTAGTTACGAAGGGAACTAAGGAACCTTATCGAATGATGACTAGCCGCAGTGAATACCGTTTATTATTAAGGCAAGATAATGCGGATTTACGGTTAACAGAAAAAGGTCGTCAAATTGGCTTAGTATCCGATGAACGATATGCTCGTTTCTTGAAGAAAAAAGAACAAATTGAAGAAGGCTTACATGTATTAAAAGAAAAGCAAATTAATCCAACAAAAGAAGTACAAGCTAAATTGCAAGCTATGGGAACGGCTGGGACAAAGACTGGTGTAACAGCTTATGATTTAGTTAAACGAACAGAATTAGATTACGGTATGGTAGCTGATGCCTTTGATTTGCCTCGGTATAGCCCAGCCGTAGAAGAAGAGTTAAATACGTCCATTACCTATGAAGGCTATATTAAAAAGCAAATGGACCAAGTAGAGAAAGTTCGTAAATTAGAAGAAAAGATTATTCCTAAGGAATGGGATTATATGGCTATGAAGGGAATTTCTTTAGAAGCCCAACAGAAATTAACAAAAATTCGGCCTCATTCAATAGGACAGGCTAGTCGTATCTCTGGTGTATCACCAGCAGATATTTCTGTTTTACTCATTCAATTAGAACAATATAGACGAAGTCAAGGACAAGTAAAATAATATGGTAGGTGTAGATAAACGAACCGTTCCTATAGAGAGGGATGTTTTTTACGAGGAATTAGATAAGAAGGGACAGATAGCTGGATTATCACTTACAGAAGAGCAAAAAAAGCAGCTAACCGATTATTATGAACAATTAGTGACTGTTAATCGTACGATGAATTTAACAGCTATTACTTTACCTGATGAGATAGTAATAAAGCACATAATTGACTCTCTATCTTGTTATGACGAAATGCATTTTGCTGGTAAAAAAGTACTTGATTTAGGTACAGGGGCTGGATTTCCAGGTATTCCCTTAGCTATCTATGATAAGAGCTTACAGATAACCTTATTTGATTCTTTGCAAAAACGATTACGCTTTTTAGAAGAGGTAAGTCAGCAAATTAATTTACAAAATGTGACATTTCTCCATGGTCGAGCGGAAGAATTGGCGCATAATAAGAAGTATCGTGAAGGATATGCAATCGTAACGAGCCGTGCTGTAGCTCGCTTACCTGTTTTATTGGAATGGGCTTTACCTTATGTAGCCGTTGGTGGTTATTTTATTTCTTTAAAAGGAGCCGCCTATGAAGACGAATTAAGAGATAGTCAGAAGGCGCTTTCTTTATTAGGTGGTCAAGTAGAAGAAGTCAGACCTGTTCAATTACCAGGCCTTATGGATAAACGAGCTGTTATTTATATAAAGAAGGTAAAGGCAACACCAAAATCCTATCCACGAAAGGTAAAAGAAATTAAGGAACATCCATTAGGTGTTTCACGTGAAACGAGAGAGGTGTGAGCATGGCAATTTATAATGGACGACTATCACAAATTGATCAATCAGAGGTCAAACGCTATGCAGGCATTCGCAAGGGGGGCGAACAGGAATTTCCTGAATCCTATGTAAAGGAAGCTTGTATGGAGGTGCAATTAGCCGCTGTGCCTAAGGGCATTTATCAATGGTATGATTATGATGCTGCTTGTCATACGGTGTTATCTAATCCGCCACTAACCTTAGAGGGGACGAGTATTCAAAAGCATTTGGAAAAATCGACTCGTGTCTGTGTTTTAGGTGTAACAATTGGTGAAGGAGTGGAACAGCGAAGTAGCCAACTCTTTAAAGAAGGTAATTATACGGTAGGTATGCTAGTGGATTCAGCAGCAACAACGGCTGTAGAACAGGTAGCTGACCAAGTAAATGCCTTGGTTAATAAGGAAGCGCATAAATTAGGTTATCAAACTACATGGCGATTTAGTCCTGGGTATGGAAATTGGCCTATAGAAGTACAAAAGGATTTGGCAGCTATTATTCATACAGATGAAATTGGATTGTCGGTAACAGAGACGAGTATGTTGTTTCCAAGAAAGTCGGTAACGGCTATTATTGGATTGATGCCAGAAAATGGAGCCATAGGGACAAAACGAGGTTGTTCGTCTTGTGGTAAGTTGGATTGTCCGTCGCGCAATAATTAAATTAGTTCTTTTTGCTCAAGGTACGGAAGCATCTAATGGTCTTCCGAGACTCCGTATTATGCACTTCGTGCTCCATAAGTCACTCGTAAGAGCTATTATGTGCTTCATAATATGGAGCATTAGGGATTAATAAACAAATTTATGAAATATAGTAGGTACCTTATAATATAGACCTGCTAGGATATATAAATTTAATTGTGTGTTTAATAATAGGTTAGTAAGTATAAAGGGAGCGAGTTATGCAGATATTTGATGGTGCTATGGGCACAATGTTACAACAGGCTGGGTTAAAAGAAGGGGATTGCCCAGAGTTGTTTGCTATTGAGCATGCAGATGTAGTACAAAAAATTCATGAATCTTATTTACAGGCTGGTAGCACGATTATAACGACAAATACATTTGGTGCGTCTGGTCTAAAGTTAGAAGATTATGGTTTATCGGATAGGGTAAAAGAAATAAATACAGCGGCTGTAAAGGTAGCAAAAGCAGCTATAGCAGCTGTAAAACCTTCTGCCAAGGTAGCTGGCGATATGGGACCTACAGGTAAGTTTATTGCTCCCTTAGGTAATGTGCCTTTTAAAGATATTTATGACACGTATAAGGAACAGGCCTTAGCTTTGGTAGAAGCTGGTGTTAATTATTTAATTATTGAAACGATTATAGATATTCAGGAAATGCGGGCAGCTTTGTTAGCGGCTAAGGATGCACGTCAGGAATTAGGTAAGACTAAGGACGATGTTAAAATTATCTGCCAATTTTCTTTTAGTGAAGATGGTCGTACAATTACTGGGACGCCACCAGAAGTAGGAGCTATTTTATTAGAAGCTATGGGTGCAGATATAGTTGGTATTAATTGCTCATTAGGACCTGAACAGTTAGTACCTTTGATTGCAAAGATTGCATCTGTCACTAATTTACCAATTTCAGCGCAACCAAATGCTGGTATGCCTGTATTGGTAGGTAAAGAAACTATTTTCCCCTTAAAACCAGATGATATGGCTAAGTTTGTTCCGGCACTAATGGATGCGGGCGCATCTTACTTGGGCGCTTGCTGTGGGAGTACGCCAGCTCATATTGAAGCTATTGCTAAGGCTGCTCAGGTTCATGAGCCAAAAGTTCGTCAAGAAATAGCGCCGTTTACAGCTATTACTAGTCGGACAAAAGTAGTTAAATTAGGACATACAGAAAAACCACTTATTATTGGTGAACGTATTAATCCAACAGGCCGTAAAAAATTAGCTGCTGAAATTAAAGGTGGTAGTTTTGTTATGGTTAAGCGTGATGCCTTGCAACAAGTGGAAGCTGGTGCTCAGATTTTAGATGTTAATATGGGTGTTGCTGGCATGAGTCAGGTACCACTTATGGAAAAGGCTGTCATGGAATTATCTATGTTAGTAGAAACGCCTTTATCTATTGATACACTTGACCCAGAAGCTTTAGAAGTCGGCTTACAGGCTTATCCAGGTCGTCCTTTGATTAATTCGGTTAATGCAGAGCCGGAACAGATGGAAAAGGTGATTCCGTTAGCTAAGCGATATGGGGCGGCTCTCTTGTGTCTTCCATTAAATAGTGGTAATTTACCAGAAAAGGCAGAGGATAGAGTGGCCGTGGCTAAGACCATTGTAGAAGCCGCTTATAAGGAAGGCCTTCGGCCACAAGATTTGTTATTAGATCCATTAGTATTAACCTTGGCCAGTGGTGACCAAAGTGCGAGAGAAACCTTGCGCACTCTTCGCTTGTATAAGAAAGAGTTTGGTTTTCCAACAGTTATGGGTTTATCTAATATTTCATTTGGTCTACCTCAGCGGCCGTATTTGAATGCGCAGTTCTTGACTATGGCTTTAGAAGCTGGTTTAACAACACCAATTATGAATCCTTTAAATGATACGGTTAAGAAGGCTTTCGTATCTGGCTGTACTTTACTTGGTTTTGATCCAGGGGCTGCTGAATTTATTAATGACTATGGTTATGATGAAGAAGTAAAAACGGTTAAGAAAAAAGGCCCACAAGGGGATGCTTTTTCTAGTGATGATCCGCTAGAAAATATTAAGCACGCCGTGGAACAAGGGGAAAAAGAAATTGTCGTTGATCTTGTTAAAAAGGCCTTAGCTGATGGTACAGATCCTATGTTGATTACCAAGAAAGCTTTATCGGATGCCATGAGTGAAGTGGGGGTTAAGTTTGGTGCAGGTAAAGTCTTCCTGCCACAGGTTATGTTAGCAGCTGAAGCTATGCAGGGGGCCTTCCAGACTATAAAAGAAGTTTTACCTGATAGTGGGAACGTGCAAAAGGATACCATTGTCTTAGCCACTGTTAAGGGTGATATTCATGACCTAGGTAAAAATATTGTATCAGCCTTGCTTGAAAATAATGGCTACCGAATTGTTGACTTGGGTAAAGATGTATCACCAGAAGAAATTGTTAAGGCTGCTAAGGATAATAAGGCATCTGTCATAGGGATTGCATCTTTGATGACGACGACGATGCCTATGATTGATGAAACAATTAAAGCGGTTCGTCAGTCTGGTTTGTCATCTAAAGTATTAGTTGGTGGTGCTGTACTTTCACAAGAGTATGCTGATAAGGCGGGCGCTGATTCCTATGCTAAGGATGGTATTAGTGCGGTCAATGTGGTAAAAAAATTATTAGGTGAATAGTTAGTTTATTCATAGGGGTTACTTATAAATTATTAGTGAGTATTGCTATAAGGTAGCGATAAAAAGAAAGAAACTTATTGGAATATAGAGAATCCAATAAGTCTCTTTTTATGCAATAGGTAATATTCTATTCATGCTTAGATAGGTAAAAATAGGTATAGCCTAGCTGTAAGGGATACGGTATACTAATAAGCAAGACAGTAAAAACAGTAGAGGTAAAAGGGAGGAACCATATGGAGACATTACGTGAGAAACAGGCTAAGAAGCAATTTACTATAACAGTGGAAATCAATCCGCCTAAAAGTGCATCACCAGATAAAGCTGTTAATCAGGCTAAGGAATTAGCTGGTAAAGTGGATGCTATTAATATTGCTGATTGCCCTATGTCTAATATGAGGATGAGCTCGATTGCGATCGCATCTATTGTTAAAAATCAGACAAATACAGATACGATTTTTCATTTTACTTGCCGTGATAGAAATAGTATAGGTATACAATCCGAACTATTGGGGGCAGCTGCTTTAGGTGTAGAGAATATATTAACCTTAGGTGGTGATAAACCAGATCATGGGGATCATCCCTTTGCAACTTCTGTATTTGAATTAGATTCTATGAAGTTGATTCATCTAGCTAAGACCTTAAATAGTGGTAAGGATTTAGCAGGTAATGCTTTAGATGTACCGACGCATTTTTATGTAGGTACAACAGGTAATCCAGGTGCTGATGATTATAGTGTGGAAGCAGCTAAGCTAAAAGCAAAAATAGAGGCAGGCGCTGATTTTGTACAAACACAGCCTGTGTATGATTTGGAACTAGCTAAGCGGTATATGGATATGGCTAGTCAGTTTGGTAAGCCCATAATGTTAGGCTTAATTTCTTTAAAAAGCTATAAGATGGCCTTGTATTTACATAATCATGTACCAGGTATTACTTTATCAGATACAATTTTGACTCGTATGGAAAAAGGCGGAAAAGAGGCTGGTCGTGAAATCGCTTGCGAATTGTTAGAAGGACTTACTACTATAGCAGATGGCGTACATATTATGCCAGTTAATGACTTTGAAACAGCTGTGTACTTGGTGAATCAAGTGCGATAACACCTTTTTCGTTTCACGTGAAACATTTTTCACAAATCCTCTAAATTTACCCCAATCATAAGAATAACTGTGGTATAATATCTTAGTATTTATAGATGAAATGAGGTGAACTGGATGGGTAAAGTAATTGCCATTTCTAACCAAAAAGGCGGCGTCGGTAAGACTACAACAGCAGTGAATTTAAGTGCTTGTTTGACCATGAGTGGAAAGAAAGTATTACTCGTTGATTTGGATCCACAAGGAAATGGAACGAGTGGATTAGGCATAGATAAGGACACTTTAAAACAATGCATATATAATGTATTAATTAATGGTGTTGATATAGAAAAAGTCATTGTACCAACAAGTCTTAAGCAGTTAGATGTTGTGCCTGCCACCATTCAGTTAGCTGGTGCTACTGTTGATTTAGTAGCTTTAGATAAAAGGGAATATATTCTTCGTAAAGCTATTAAGAGTATTAAGAAGAAATATGATTTTATAATTATTGACTGTCCACCATCTTTAGGGTTATTAACCTTAAATGCACTTGTAGCATCGAACAGTGTTCTTATTCCTATTCAATGTGAATTTTATGCCTTAGAAGGGGTTAGTCAACTAATTAAAACGATTTCTATTGTGCAGCAATCACTTAATAAAGATCTAGTTATAGAAGGCGTCTTATTAACGATGTTTGATGGGCGGACGAATTTATCTTTACAGGTAGCGGAAGAGGTAAAAAAATTCTTTGGAGCAAATGTATATAAAACCATTATTCCGCGTACGGTACGTTTAAGTGAGGCACCAAGTTATGGAGAGCCGATTATTGTATATGATCCTAAGTCTAAAGGTGCTGATGTATATAAGGCATTAGCTAAGGAGGTATTACGGCGTGCCAAGAAATAAGAAAAAAGGTGGCTTAAATACAAAAAATGGACTAGTTACCTTAATGGGTAAAGAGGCATTAACAACGAATGAATCAGGAATGGTTGTAAAAAAGAAAGAAAATACAGGCATTCAAACAGTATCAATTCATAAGATTAAGGCCAATCCAAATCAGCCACGTAAACATTTTGCTCCAGATGAATTAGCGACCCTAGTTGAATCAATTAAACAACATGGGTTGATCCAGCCTTTAGTGGTTACTAAAACAGAGGATGGCTATCAATTAGTAGCTGGTGAACGTCGTTGGCGGGCTGCTAAAGAGGCAGGATTAGAAGAACTGCCTGTTGTTATTAAAAATTATAGTACAGAAGAAATTACAGAAATTGCTTTAGTTGAAAATCTACAAAGGCAAAATCTAGATCCTATTGAAGAAGCTTATGCTTATCAACGTTTGGTAGATGTATTTAAATTATCTCACGATAAAATTGCTTTTCGATTAGGACGTAGTCGATCACATGTAGCTAATATGGTTCGTCTATTAAAGTTGCCAGAATATATTCGTAATGATGTATCGAGTGGGGAACTTACTGTTGGACAAGTTCGTCCCTTATTAACCTTGCCAGAAGAATTACAGAAAGAAGCTTGGCAACAGATTAAGGAACGAGAACTTAGTGCACGGCAGGTAGAACAATTAGTAGCCCAATTAAAAAAAGGGAAACGTAAGGCGTCAGTTAAGCCGGTAGTTACTGCTGAATTGCGAGCCATAACGGATCAAGTAAAGGCGAACTTAGGTGTGCCGGTAGCTATTAAGTTTCAAGCTGGTAAGAAGGTAAGGGGCAAGGTAGAAATTACTTTTAAAAGCCAAGATGAATTGGAACATGTATTAGCTTATATGCAGCAAGAAGAAGGGTATAGAGATAATAAAAGCGAAGAATCGGTACCGTCTTCATTTACTGTTTAAGTCGGTTGATTATAATTAAGTAAGCTTTTATATTTTAATAGGACCAGTTGCTTATATATAATAAGTGCTAAGTATATCCACTAGTTATACGGCATGTATAACTAGTGGATATCTATACATAGAATAAGCGATTGTGTATGATAATATGAATGAACAAATGCAAACAGCAAAAGCCAATCGAATACATATTGGATTTTTTGGTCGTTGCAATGCTGGTAAATCAACCTTAATTAATATGATTACAGGACAACCCATTGCCTTAGTGTCTGAAGTAGCAGGTACGACGACAGATCCAGTTAGTAAGTCCATGGAAATTCTCCCCTTAGGGCCTGTTTTATTGATTGATACAGCTGGTGTAGATGATAGGTCTCAGTTAGGCCACTTGCGTATTGAGAAGACTAAGACTATGATTCCGAAAATCAACATAGCTGTGTATGTACTTCGGAGCGATAAGCTCATTGATAAAATAGACCAAGAATGGATTGAGCGGCTTCAGAAGGCGGGTCTTCCTTTACTTTTAGTAATTAATGAAGTAAAGGGGTATAAAGCGGATGCTTATATGGCACAGCAGACCGTTACCTTTCCTAGAGAAGGTATGACTTATATTGGTGTAGATGCATCAAAATCTTTTGATCAGAAAAAAATATTGAAAGCCCTAAGTCGTCTATCTGTTAAAGATAGCGAAGAGGAACGAACTCTATTAGAAGGTTTAGTTAAACCAAATAAGCGGATTTTACTGGTTTGCCCTATTGATTCAGCAGCCCCTAAGGGGCGGTTAATCTTACCACAGGTACAAATGATTCGAGATATATTGGATCATCGTGGCCTAAGTTTAGTCGTACAAACAGAGGAAGTGCCAGAAGCCTTACGAACGTTTAAACCAGAATTAGTCATTACTGATTCCCAGGCTTTTGGTCCTGTTAGTCAGATGGTACCTGATGCTATACCTTTAACTTCCTTTTCTATTATTATGGCTCGCTTTAAAGGAAAATTAAAAGCTCTAGTTGCTGGAGCACAGACTATAAAGGGTCTGCATTCTGGCTCTAAGGTTTTAATTAGTGAAGGCTGTACACATCATAGACAATGTGATGATATTGGAACGGTAAAAATTCCTCGTTGGCTGGCGCAAGCTGGGTATACGGATTTAGACCTAACTTGGACTAGCGGTGGTGCTTTTCCAGACGATGTAAGCGCTTATGATTTAGTGATTCATTGTGGAGCGTGTATGTTAACGCGGCGAGAGGTACTGCGACGAATTGATATAACCCTTCAGAATGGGGTACCTATTGTTAATTATGGTGTATTAATTGCGGTTTTGCATGGTATATTAGATCGTGCATTAAGCCCATTTCAACAGGAGCTATAAGATAATTATGTTAGAAGCCATTTACCCGTGGATGTCGATTATCGGCGCGATTTTATTTATTGTTTTATTTTTATATTGTATTCTTTTGAATGTTAAATTAGTTAGTTTATCTAAAAAATATAATTATTTTATGCAAGGTGAAAAGGGTATTTCCTTAGATCGTAAATTAGCTGTCGAAGTGAAGGAAATACGGGATACTGCGGAATCGCTTGAATCCTTGTTTACTACACAGAAAGAGTTAGAAAAGGTACAGCATAGTTCTTTTCAAAAAATAGGCTTTGTTAAATATAATGCGTTTGAAAATATTGGTAATGAATTGTCTTTCTCCTTAACTTTATTAGACGGAGAAAACAATGGACTTGTTATTTCTAGTGTTTATGGACGTAATGAATCACGTATTTTTGGCAAACCGATTATTGAAGGTAAATGTACGCAAAGTGTATCGCAAGAAGAAATGGAAAGTATTGAACGGGCTATTCGGGATAAGTCCAATAAAGAGTCATTGATTACAGTATCGGGGATGAAATAATTCGTGAGACAGTGGAAGAAACCTGCTTTGATAACGAATCTTTTTGCGAAATGCCCAGGACGAAATTTCTTTAAAGGATTAGTTGTAAAAGAAGGAGATACGTATACTCTTCGATTAACAAAGAAGAGTCTGCGTATTTGTATTATTGTATTTGCTATTATTATTATTTTAGCTTTATCTCTCGGGGTATGGGGGATTATGCGTGAATCTGAATTGATTCAGTTGCAAAGACAAACACAGTTACAGTCAGAACAATTGAAGTTATTAGATCAAAAGGCTAATATATTAGATAAGAAGTTAAAGACCCTTGATCAATTAGGTCAACAGGTTAAACAGATGATAAAGGGCGCCGAGTCGGGTAACCTGCCTAATGAATCAGGCAGTCAGGCTAAGGATAAAGGTTCGTCTACATCTTCCGCTAGTAATAGCGATGAAGCTGACCCTGTCACGCCTACACAGTTATCGGCTTTTTTCTCTGTTTTGGATAGACGGGCACAGACAGAGCTTATACAGTTTTATATGTGGCGGGCCATGTTACAAGATGGCATGAGTCAAAGTATACAAAATATGCAGTCTGCTGTGTTTTCTGCAGGCAATCCGAATGCCGCCAATTCTACAGTACCTTCGATTTGGCCAGCTAAGGGTGAAATCACATCACCTTTTGGTTATCGGACAGACCCTGTTTATGGTGGGGGTGCCTTCCATGAAGGTGTCGATATTGCTAATGATATGGGTACGCCTATTGTGGCTACTGCTTCGGGTGTGGTTAGTTTTGCTGGGCCTACTAGTGGTGGCTATGGTAATTTGGTTGAAATTGACCATGGTAATGGTATTGTAACTCGGTATGGTCATACATCGGTTATTTTGGTTCATGCAGGGCAGCATGTTAACCAAGGGGAAACGATTGCTCTTATGGGTAGTACGGGTAAGAGTACGGGGAGTCATGTTCATTATGAAGTGGATGTTAATGGGCAGGCGACGGATCCTATGGTGTTCTTGCCTTTAACAAATTAATAGTTTTACGGTTATACACAGAGTATGGAAGCGGTCTATATATTCTCTCGGGAGCTGGTTACCTTCGGTAAAGGCTCCCTACGAGAAACATAGACCGCTTCTTGACATTGTGTCTAGGAGGATTTTAAACGGGCAGTAAGTCCTCCTTTTCTTTAATATGAGCAATATTAATTTGTTGAAGGCGGTGTGTGGGGAAAGAGAGCAATTTAGGGCGTAGAAGAGAAAATAAAAGTTTTTTTTGAAATAAGTATGCAGGATTTTAGGGTTTTGGTGTAGAATAAAAATAAGAACTGATCTTTCAGAGAAGGGCGTTAGTACGCTTACGAGAGGATGGTGATGTTGGGTGATAGGTATAGCCATTGTGCTGTTGATTATCATCGCGTTTATTATATGGTTTGTTTTGCAGCCAATTCGGTATGAATGTAATATAATTACAAGACATCCGAGAAAGGTTGAGTTTACTCTTGGTTGGATGGGGAAGTTGTTTTACCTTCATATTGGATATATCGAGGGAGAGCCTTTTGTGGCTGAGTTATATCTTTTATGGAAAGCACGTTTGGGTAAGATAGCCGATTACGAAGAGTGGCTGACAAAGCGTATAGAAAAAGAAGCGGATGAATCGCTGGATAAGAAGAAAAGTACAGCAGGCACATATAATGAGACGGAAACAGTTATGCAGGGCGAGAAAGAAGAAGCTCTGTCCAGTGTAGAACCTGTTCAATTTACCTTAGACGGTCAAGTTATTGAAAAATCTAAACCTAATAAATCTTTAAAAGAACGACTTCACGATAAGAAGGAAGCTTTTAAGGCTAAGAAAGAAGCACTTAAACGACAATGGTGGATGAAGCATCTTCGGAATAAAGATTTGTATCGTGTTTTATTAATCTTTATGAGTAAATGTTTACATCATTCCAAACCAAGTCATGTATTTGTAGAAGGCAAGTTTGGTAATGGAGACCCTTATAAAATGGGGTTATATAGTGCCTTGTTATATAGTGTGTGTCCAGACTATTTGGAAGATGTTGAATTATCTTATACAGAAAAGACGTATGAAGGCAGTTTGACTGTTAACGGTGAAATTATTCCTGTTGTTATGGCTTATTTAGGAACACGTTTGATTATAACTAAGCCAATGCGGGCTTTTCTTGGTGATGCAGCTAAGTTTGCTAAAGAGTTGTTAAAGAAGCATAGAGCCAAAAAGAAAGCCGAAAAGGAAGCAATGACTAAAGGTAAGGCGAATGTAGCTTAAATCTCATAGGAGGAATTTAAATGGAAGGCAATTTTGTAAAAGAAAATTTAGAACCTATTTTTGAAAAATTCAAAGATATGATTAAAGTAGAAACGGTTGTTGGTGAAGCTGTTAAAATTGGTGACGCTACTTTGGTTCCTTTTGTTGATGTGACTATGGGCTTTGGTACAGGTGGTCATAATGGTACAGGTAACTGCGGCGGTGGTGGCGGCGGTGCCAAGGTAGAACCAAGTGCCGTTCTTGTTATTAAGGGTGAACGAGTTGAATTGTTCAATATTAAAGGTTCAGCTAAATATAGTGGGTTCGATCGTTTGATTGGCATGGTTCCTGAAATCATTTCTAAATTGAAAAAAGATAAGTACGTCTATATTAATGACGAAGAAATGAAGTAAGACGATGTTTTCTTGCTTTTATAATTAGAAAACGGCATATATACTGTGTTATAAGACGGAAGCGTCAACGCATTCCTTAGGGCTCAAGCCTACGTCAGGTCGCCTACAGGAATGGTTGACGCTTCTTGACATATAGCCCTTAGTAGATATATGTATGCCGTTTTAGATTAATAAAATGTAAGAGGATGTGATATCTTAAATGGCAAGGCTCTTTGACGGGAAGAGGGGGCTTTATCTACGTTATAGCGAAGTAAGGGTGAGGGTATCTTAAATGGGTGGCGATTCATAATGTGTTCATATTTGGAAGGTATATTACGGGCATACTCATAAAAGATGCCTAGCGTACAGACTATTGTTATTGTAGATGGAGATAAAGTTTGGTATAATAATAGTAATTTATAAATCTATACCCACAAGGAGGAAATTGGGAATGAATTTACGTGAAAAGGTTATGACGTTGGCTATTGCTGGTACTATGGGTGTAACAGCGTTGGCTGGTGCTACAAATATCGGTGTTGTTAATATTTCTCAGGTTGTACAGGCTTATCCTGGTTATGGCGCTTTAGAAATGCAGGCTAAAAAAGTAGAAGCTGAATATACACCACAGATTCAGAAAGAAATGAATAAGATTCAGAAGATGAATGATAAAGAACAGCAGCAGAGCGCCTATAATGCTAATGTAGTACCATTAGTTGAAAAAGCAAATGCTGCAGAAAATAAGATTTTTGATGGCATGTTGACGACAATCAGTAACAAAATTAATGCTATTCGCGAACAGAAGAAATTAGATATCGTTGTTGATGACCCTCGTGTTATCGTATCTGCACCACAAGATAGCCAAGTAGTAGATATTACTAACGATGTTGTTAATGCTGTAAAATAAGGAATATCTTTTAATTGATTATAAGCCTATATGTAAATTATGATGGATATATAGCTTAATCGGGTATATAAAAGGCCGCTACTTTGAGTAGTGGCCTTTTGTTATAGTTACTAATAGTTTATTCTGTAATATTTATATTGAAATTTATAAAAATTACAAATATCTACTTGACGAGAAAAGAAAGTTTTTCTATCATTATATTGCAAATGTAATTTATAAAAATTACTAAAAATATTTTGATATATTTTTAAGATATAGGCTATATGGGTAAATGATTAAAAACAATTATTAGAGTAGGACGTAGTTAAAGTTTAATTGCATAAATGAAGGTGTACTGAAAGCGAAAGGAGCAGGTATGCAAAGAATTGGTGATGTATATACTTGTACGAGTGGCCTTCTTCAATCACGGATTAAAGAATCATTTGATAAGGCTTCTCCTATATACAAGATATATGGGCAAAAAGAGTTAAATGAAGATTTAATGGGTATAGAGAATGAAGAGATGAATGGCAAGGAAATTCGTACAGATATGGATATACGGCTCACTTATGAAGGACAGATTTTAATTAGTACCATTTCTGGGAAGGCTGCCATTGTTGATAGTATACATAGTCAATATGCATGGACGCAGAATTATGTAGAATTGATAGCTAAGAAGACGAATTCAATTAATAAGTGGTATATGACATATTTGTTTAATGAACATCCGTTTATTCGCAAGCAGATTAGACAGAGTCAGCAGGGGAGTCAAGTAATACGTTATAGTACACAGTTAATTAAACAATTAAGATTACCTAAATTGCCAGCTTTGTCAATACAGGCACGTATAGGAGACATATATAGGAAAGAAAATAAAATACAAGCCTTGCGTCATCGGGTTGCAGATAATAGGTATCGAGTACAGTTAGCTAAATTAGAGAGGATAGGGAAATGAGTCAAAGTCAGAAGGAAGCGAAAGAAAGGCAAAAGGAATTAGAATTTGAAAAAGATCTTATTAATTTTATTACTTCAGGTGAATTTGTTGGATCAAATGATAATGAATTAAGTAAAATATTAGTAGAAAGACACCGTTGGATTTATGAGAAAAAAATAAAAACAACAAAGGCTTTATGGGATAATTTTCGACAAATTTTATATGAGCATAATCAGGATATACTAAAAGAGCCTTTAAGTGATATGGAGTTTGCACAGGTTAAGCGCATTATAGAAGACTTACATACACCGTATGAGGCTGGGCAATTCTTATATGGCATAAATGGAATTTCTCAAGTTGAAATTGATTTAGATAATGGGCGTCATGTGTATTTAACGGTATTTGACCAAAAACAAGTGGGGGCAGGCAATACCGTTTATCAGGTGGTAACACAAATCGAACGACCTAGTAAAATTTCAGGTAGAGAAAATCGACGTTTTGATACAACCTTACTTATTAATGGATTACCGATTATACAGATTGAAGAAAAAATAGATGGAGATAAGATAAATGAAGCGCTTAATCAAATGCAGCAATATATTGAAGAGCGACAATATACAGATATCTTTTCTACCTTACAAATACTTGTTGCTATGACACCTAACTGTATTAAATATATGGCTAATACAACAGCTGAAGATTTTAATTCGGATTTTGCTTTTGAATGGCAAAATCCGAAAACAAATAAGACTGTGTATAGATGGGAAGAGTTTGCTAATTTTTTCTTAACTATTCCAATGGCTCATAAGATGGCTACGAGTTATATGATTCTTGATGGAACTAAAAATCGGCAATCGTTAAAGGTTATGCGTCCTTATCAAGTATATGCGACAAATGCTGTATTAGAAGCGGTTAAACAGGCGGATTTTGAACTACCTATTAATAAATTAGGCTATATTTGGCATACAACAGGATCAGGAAAAACAATTACGAGTTTTAAGACGGCCTGGTTGGCTAGTCGGTTGCCTCAAGTCGATAAAGTTGTTTTTGTTGTTGACCGGATTGCTTTAACAAAACAAACGGAATCAAGCTATAAAGCGTATGACCCAGAAGGGTCCATTGAAGTAGAAGGACGTTATATTGAAGCTGTTAGCGGTACGGAAAATACACGTGCATTGCGTCGCAAGCTAAATGAAAAAGGTAATGGCATTATTGTTACTTCCGTACAGAAACTAATTCATTTAGTTAAGCAGAAAAATTTTAAGGTACCTAATAAGCACTTTGTTTTTATTGTAGATGAAGCACATCGTTCAACGGGCGGAGATAGCTTTGAAAAATTACAAGAAGCTTTTACGGGGGCTGCTTGGGTTGGCTATACGGGGACGCCTATGTTTGATGCTAAAGGTAATGTGTCTAAGAATTTAACTAAGGATATTTTTGGTTCTTTATTACATGCCTATACGATTAGAGAGGCGATTGCTGATAAAAATGTATTAGGCTTTAAAGTTGACTTTGAAACAACAATTCCAGAAGAGGCCATAAAAGATACGTATTTGCCAGCTTTTTATAAACAAAAACACCCTAATTGGACTGATGGGGATATACAAGAAAAAATTAACCATTTAACGCCACAAGATATGGATGATGCGATAGAGCCTAGTTTTTATGATAATAATTTAGATCATGTAAAATTAGTTGTCGAAGATATTTTTAAACATTGGCGCAATCGCTCGAATCAAGGGGCTTATAATGCGATGTTGACGACACATGTAGGTGGTAATGCCGCTAGTACTCCTATGGCTATGATGTATTTTGATGAATTTGAACGAGTGAATCAGGAACGAGCTAAAGAAGGGAATCCAACCTTAAAAGTTGGGATTACTTTTAGCAAGCTGACTAACAATAGCGATAATCAGTTAGAGGCTAATAATGGGCTCTGGCGGGCGATGCAACACCATAATCATTTGTTTGGGACACAGTTTGGGCTTGATGATACAGAAGGATATATGCAAGATGTGATTATGCGATTAAATCGTACAGCTAAGGATAAACAGTATTTAGATCTAGTTATTGTTGTAGACCAACTCTTGACGGGGTTTGACGCACCGCAGTTAAATACCTTGTATGTTGATCGTACCTTGCAAAATGCTCAATTAATACAGGCTTATTCACGCACTAATCGAATTGCAGACAATTTAAGTAAGCCGTGGGGGCGCATTGTCAACTATCGTTGGCCTAAGCATAATGAAGAATTAATGAATAAAGCGCTAGCTATTTATGCAAATCGAGATTCAGCCAATGAACAGGAATTAATAGATACACTTGTTGAGGATAAGATATTGGCAAAACCTTTTAAAGAGCAATTAGATGAAGTAAAAGAAATTGTCAAGCAGTTAGCAGATGTTACGGATAATTTTACAGAAGTGCCACCTAGCGAACGGAAGCAGGAAAAAATGCTACATCTTATGAGGCAATATAGTTCTGGTATGGCTAAATTAAAGCAATATGACAGTACAATCCTTGATGGTGATACGATAGGTTTTGATTATGATGACCCAGATGCCTTAGTTAGAGCATTAGGAATGGAACCAGACCAAGAACGGCTATTAACGACAACTTTATATAATCAGTTAAAAGAGCGATTGGCTGAAGAAAAGAAAGTGCCGGTCATACAGATAGAGTTAAAAATGACGCATGTAAAAGATATAGATGTAAATTATGATTATTTAACTGATTTATTAGAAGACTTAGTAAATGCTGTTTATGAAGAACGGATGCAAGAAGCAAAGCAGGTAAAAAAACAAATTAATGATTTTGCCTTGTCCTTGCTCAATCGACGGTTTGCACAGAAAGTTAATAAGGCGGCTGATGCAATTTATACAGGAACCTATCAGGTAAACAAGGGGCAAAAAGGTAAAATTTCTATTTTATCTGGCAATGCCTTGGTAGAAGAGATTAGTAAACAAGTTGCAGAGGGTAAGATTACAGCCTTTCGTAATAAATGGGGCATTGCTGACAGTATTAGTAGTGAGGAATTGGTACACTTATTTAGTTATCACATAGAAGGGCGACGTGATTTAGATAATGCGGGCCGTATTAGTCAGTTAAAGAGAGAAGCACGTGCTGTGTATCAGATAAAAGCACAAGATAAGCATATTGCCGGTTTTAACAAAATTAAATATGGTAATGAGTTAGTGGATGCCATATACAATTTAGCTGATGCTTATATAAATGAACAGTAAAGGAGGGATAAGATAATGAAAGAAAAAAAACGTAAAGTACCGAAATTACGATTCCCTGGATTTACTGACGATTGGGAACAGCGGAAGTTGGGGGAAGTGGTTGAAATTACAATGGGACAATCACCAGATTCTAAAAATTATACAGATAATCCTAATGATCATATTTTAGTTCAAGGAAATGCGGATATGCTTGACGGTCAAGTTTATCCTAGAATTTGGACTACCCAAGTAACAAAAACAGCTGATAAAGGAGAACTAATTTTAAGTGTTCGTGCACCAGTTGGAGATGTTGGGAAAACCAAGTACGACGTTGTTTTAGGTCGTGGTGTGGCTGGAATAAAAGGTAATGATTTTGTATATTATCAATTAACTAAATTGAATGAATCAGGTTATTGGAGACGATATAGTACAGGTTCTACATTCGAAAGTATTAATTCTAAGGATATTAAAAATGCCGAAATTATAATTCCTTCTTCATTAGAACAACAAGAAGTTGGTAAATTTATGAAAAACATCGACTCTCTCATTACCCTTCATCAGCGTAAGTTAGAACACTTACAATTAAAGAAGAAAGCGTTATTGCAAAAACTTTTTCCTAAGGCTGGGGAAAAATATCCAGAACTTCGTTTTCCTGGTTTTACTGACGATTGGGAACAGCGGAGACTAGGGGAAGTTACAAGTCATCGTGGTGGAACAGCCATTGAAAAATATTTTGATGAAAATGGTGAATATAAAGTCATTTCAATTGGCAGCTATGGATTAGATAGTAAATACGTTGATCAGAACATAAGAGCAAAATCGAATGAAGTCACTAATGAACGAGTAGTACATGCCGGTGAACTTACTATGGTACTTAATGATAAAACAGCAAATGGGACAATCATTGGACGCTCATTGTTAATAGAAAATGATAATGAATATGTCATAAATCAACGAACAGAAATAATTAAACCAAAAGAAAGCTTTAATGCTAAATTTGCTTATACATTACTAAATGGACCTTTTAGAAATAAGGTTAAGCGAATTGTTCAAGGTGGTACACAAATTTATGTAAATTATTCTTCGGTTGAAAAACTTACTGTTCCTCTTCCAAATATGAAAGAACAGCAGAAAATAGGATCGCTTTTCAACCAGTTAGATTCCCTCATCGCCCTTCATCAGCGTAAGCTAGACCATTTGCGATTACAAAAGAAAGCACTATTACAACAGATGTTTATTTAGGGGGAGGTATTTAGTGTATTTATCGAACGTTAATGTCAGCAGGTTTAGCAATTGAGGAATGACTTTGAATAAGAAGATTTAGTAAGTAGTTATTATGGAGAGGATAAGAGTAATGGCAGAAACAAAAGCACAAAATATATCCAACCAGTTATGGGCAATAGCCAATGATTTACGGGGGACTATGGATGCTAGTTCGTTTAAGGACTATATTTTACCTTTTTTGTTTTATAAGTACTTATCATTAAGGCAGGAAGACTATTTAGTGAAAGGTGGTTTAGTAGATCCAGTTGAAGGGCAAAGTGTTAATGAGGCTTATAAGGCACTAGTTGGGGATATTGGGTTAGCTGATTGCCTTAAAGATATAACAAATGAATTAGGTTATGCCATTAATCCAGAAGATACATGGGCTTCTTTAACGGATAATATTCATAATGGTCGTGTAGCACCTAGTGATTATCAACGGTTGATTGATAACTTTAATAAGAATGCAGAGCTTAATAAGGAAGCAGCTAGTGATTTTAGAGGAATTTTTAATAGTGTTAATTTAGGTAATACAGGGTTAGGTACGACGACAACAGGTCGAATTAAGACTTTAAATGCAGTGGTATCTAAGTTGGATCAGATTGAGTATAAGGATGATGCGGGACGAGATATATTGGGGGAAATTTATGAGTATTTGATTAAGATGTTTGCAGCTAATGCAGGTAAGAAGGGGGGCGAATTTTATACGCCTCATGAAGTCAGTATCATTTTGTCAAAGTTAGTTACCTTTGATTTGCCATCAAGAAAAGAGGATGAATCTTTTACTGTGTATGACCCGACTATGGGATCAGGTTCTTTGTTGTTGACGGTTCGTAATGAAGTGCCTAATGGGGATAAGCAAGGTGTTGTGCATTTTTATGGACAGGAGCTTAATACGGTAACCTATAATTTAGCTCGTATGAATTTAATGATGCATGGTGTTACGTATAATAATATGGACTTGCGTAATGGGAACACTTTAGATAGAGATTGGCCAGATGGACCTGATGCTAGTGGTATAGATCGGCCGCGTTCGTTTGATGCAGTGGTAGCTAATCCGCCTTATTCTGCTAAGTGGGATAATAATAGTAATCGGATGAAAGATCCTCGTTTTAGTGATTATGGAAAATTAGCGCCGGCGTCTAAGGCAGATTATGCTTTTATTCTTCATAGTTTATATCATTTAAATGCCAAAGGAACGATGGCTATTGTTTTGCCACATGGCGTTTTATTTCGTGGTGCGGCAGAAGGTATAATTCGTAAAACGTTAATTGATAAGAATTATTTAGATGCAGTTATTGGATTGCCGGCTAATTTGTTTTATGGTACAAGTATTCCGACAACAATTTTAGTTTTTAAGAAGAATCGTCTTCGTAGGGATATTTTGTTCATTGATGCGAGTCGAGAATTTATCAAGAGCAAAAATCAGAATAATCTTGGTCAGGAACATATTGATAAAATTATAGAAACGTATAAGCAACGACAGGATGTAGACAAGTATGCTCATGTTGCCTCTTTAGATGAGATTAAGGATAATGATTATAACTTAAATATTCCTCGTTATGTAGATACGTTTGAAGAGGAAGAAGAAATAGATTTGGTAGCTGTTAATCGTATGTTAAAAGAGGATGAGGCAGAAATTGCTAAGTTAGAAAAAGAAGTAGCTGAACAGATGGCTTTGTTGGGGATTAAAGAATAGGGAAATTAGGGGGCCTTAATGGAAAATATAGTTTGCAAATTATTAGAAAAAAGTCAAGAAGCTTTTATTATGGCCATAGAAATTTATAATAAGCCTACATTGAAATATAGGGTAGAAGGATTCAGTTTTTTTATTTGTAATGCTTGGGAATTATTATTAAAGGCGTATCTTATGCGTAAAGGGGAAAGCATTTATTTTAAGAATAACCCTAAAAGGACATTTTCGTTGGAAGGCTGTATTAAGAAAGTGTTGACTAATAAGCATGATCCTCTTCGTGAAAATTTAGAAAAGATTATTGAGTTGCGTAATATTAGTACGCATTATATTACAGAAGAGTATGAGCTTATTTATATACCTTTATTTCAGTCTTGCGTTATCAATTATACTAATAAATTATTGGATTATTTTAATGTAGATATAACGGATAAATTAGGGAGTAATTTTTTGACACTATCTGTTAAGGTAGCAGATATTAAAGCGGCTGATATAAAGGCAAGGTATCCATCAGAGATAGCAGATAAGCTTTTATTTACGAAAATGAGTGTTGATAGATCTATACCTAGTGTAGGACAAGAGAAGTATGCTATTAGAGTTGAGCATGATTGGGTATTAGTTAAGAATCCTAAACAGGCAACAGCTAGTTTTAACCTAAGTACGGATGCAAAGAAATCAACGTATATAATGAAAGAAGTAATTGATCCGCAAAAGAAGTATCCATTTACCACTAATCGTTGTATTGAATTTATAAACAGATGGATTGGTAAAGAGGAGATTCCCTTTGTTTCTCCTAATAGATTAGAAGAAAAACCAGGAAAATTCAATAATAATCATTTTCAAAGTTTTTGTAAATTTTATAATCTGAAAGAAAATGAGGCATATACTTGGCAATTTGCTTTAGATCCAAAACATCCAAGGTATTCGTATAGTCAGAAATGTATAGATTTCATTAAAGAGGAAATAAAAAAAGACCCTGAACAGATTATTCAGCGTCTACGTGATAAATTAAAAAAATAAGTTGACTTCAGGGGCGATGGGGATTCTTGGTTATCAACCTACTCCCATTCGGGAACCCAGCCTTATTCCTTCTCAAGTCAACTTTGTAAGGTTATCTTATACTAAGACAAATATTTAGTCAATAGAATCTTGAAAAATAATATAAATTAATTGCTAATAGGCGTATAGGAGACTAAGTATTAGTTTTTTATATGCCTATTAACCTATCTAGCCGATTCATACGGTAGTCTTCTACGACTTGCATAAAGTTTTTATCGTGAATGGGATTATTGCTCATACCGAATAAATGGGATGAGCAATGGCAATCGGTGCAGCCGAAGCCTTTGATTTCCCAATCAGCTATTTTTCTGACAGATTGAGCTAAGCTGCATTCAAGGTCATCGGCGGTGCGGATAGGGAGGCCGGCAATGACTTGGCATTCATTGCGTAAGTAGTCTAGGTGCCAGTGCTTATTTTTACGTTTGCGTTTATGGTGGTCTAAGCGTTTATCTAGGTTAGCCTTAGCAGAGCCTATATAGATATAGTAGCCAGAAGGAAAGTGCATAAGGCCTTTGTGCCCGATAGATAGATTTTTATCATTAGCTAATTTCATAATAAAAAGATAATCACCAGCGTTGTGAGCTTCACGGTTTAGTATTTGCTTAGGATAGGTACAAAGGTGAGAGACATTTGGCATGGTAAAGTCTTTGGTCCAAGTAAGGGCCAGCGCTTTCCAGTCAAGTTTAGGCGCAACGTTTTGAAAGGTTTGGGCAAAGGCTAAGTCTGTATGGTAGTCAGGTAGGAACCATTGGGCTTTATCCCATTGGACGAGAAGGAGAAGGCCTGTTTTATAGCCTTGTTCTTGCAGAGCGGCTAGGTGAAGTAAGTGTTTACGGCCACGTTCGGTAATAGCATCAGGGAACATGGCGCCTCTTTGGCTAAATAAGGTACAGGATTTAACTTCAACCAAAAATTGCTCTTTTTTAGCGTTAGACAAAAGTAAATCAAAGCGGCTGTGGCCTACGGTGTATTCACGGCGTAAGACGTGCCAGTCTTCCCAGCCTGGTATTTGCTTGGTATTAATTAAATAGTCAGCTACGTCGTTACTATAATTAGTGTCTAGCATAATTGGTGTTTGCTGGCGTTCAATGCCGATGATGCGGTACTTAGTCTTAGCAGAAGGTGCTGTGTGTGGTACGAGGTAGAGGGGAACGCCTGGAAAGAGTAATTCCCACATGCGGCCAGGGTTAGGCAGATGAGCTAGTTCTGTCTTGCCATTAAGAGAAACTTCAATAACGAAACGATTGGGACGTTTTATATAGGTAGCGGTAAGGACAGTGTCGTATAAGACTTTCATGAGTACTCCTTGGTTTAATGTATTCGTGTGCGCACTGTATATAAGCTTTTGTATTGAAAAATTTACTAGGTAGCTAACTCTATTTTTTATTGAGTCAGTCATTGACAGGATTTATTTGTAATAGAGTTATTTTACTTACTGTATGAGCCAGTTTAGTGCTGAATTATATGGTATAAGTATAGCATAGTAAAAAAGACAGTTTCGATTGTTTTTTTGTTGCTAAAAAGGGACGGGAACTATTTGTAAGAGTAGGGGATAGACTCTTAATGATATAGAGTTGCCTTGCTAAGAGGTTAAGCTATTAGTAACTGTCAAAAGGGCAAAATTTCTTGGGGAAAGAGTGAATAAATACCCTGTATGTAGCTATAGCTACATACAGGGTATTGTTAAATCATATATACTAAACTCATCAATCGAAAAAGGCTCATAGGGTCATAAAATAAGTAAGAGTAACTATTGATTCATAATGAATGAAATATATAATCGGCTTAGAGCTTAGAGCTTAGAGCTTAGAGCTTAGAGCTTAGAGCTTAGAGCTTAGAACTTAGAACTTAGAACTTAGGTCGTTTATTGAGTTGAATGAGAAAGGGTTATAAAAATGGCACAAGTGGCAGGAAATTTACAACGTATTCATAATGGGGTTCGTCGCTATGCGATTACGCCTCGCATTCCCGCAGGTTTTGTACAACCAGCTATGTTACAGAAGATTATTAATGTAGCTAACAAGTTACATGCAACGTTAAAGATTACAGGTAGTCAGCGTATTATGATTACTAATTTAAAGGCAGAAGATGTGGATAAGGCTTGGGCTATGCTAGGTATGGAACCAGCTTATATGAACTCCAATCGTGTACGCAGCGTTAAGATTTGCCCAGGCACAACCTTTTGTAAACGAGCAAAACAAGATAGTGTTAAATTAGGCATGCAGTTAGAAAAGAAATACATTTCTAAGGAAATGCCATCAAAAATGAAAATGGGCGTTGCTGGTTGCACTAACTCTTGTACAGAGTCTATTACTAAAGATATAGGGGTTATTGGTACTGTCAGCGGCTGGCAAGTATATGCTGGCGGTAGTGCCGGTGCGCATCCTCGTTTTGGTGATTTAATTGCGGAAGTAACTACAGAAAAAGAAGTACTTGATTTAGTTGACCGCATGGTGACTTTTTATAAGGAAAATGCACATATTGAACGGATGGGTGAATTTATTGACCGTATTGGTTTAGCTGCTTTTAAGGAAGCCGTATTAGGTGATGATTATGTAGCCAATGCAGCTGATGAAGAAGTAGCGCAGGAACCAGAAGTGAAATTACCAGGTCAAGGAAATGACGGCCTTGGTACAGAAAATGGAGCGACTCGTGTGCAGGCTGGGGATCCTATCACAGAAAATTCTCTTATTCGTGATATTATAGAAGCCTATCCAAACACCATTCCAACCTTCCAATCCATCGGTATGGGCTGTCTTGGCTGTCCATCTTCGACCATGGAACCTTTGTGGCAGGCCGCACAGATTCATGGCGTAGATGTTAATGAGTTAGTAAGTAAGTTAGAAGACGTTCGTAAAGGAGCTTAATATGTCAGCATTTTTAGGGAAAATTCATTTCTGGTTATATCGTAAAATTCAGTTAGTCAATGAACGAGAAGCGTTAGTGTTGGAAAAAGCAAGAGCTTCGGTAGGTGATTTAGCTGATGAATTACATGAAACAGCAGTAGATACATATGGTGAATCTATCCCAGCAGATGTACCGTTAGATCAGGTGATTGATACAGCTAATATTCATGGGTGGTTACAGGGACAGATTGAACAGTCTACTGTACGAGAAGCGTCTTTTATTAAAGATTTATTAGACTGCGCTGGGGATGAGGCGATTGAACCTGTATTGGCTGCCTTTATGGAACAGGGCATGGCTTGCGGGGCTGTTGCTCGTGATCAGTTACCAGAAGAAACAGCATCAACTATTTATGATGTCATGCAAAATTTTTATTTAAATGGTATGCCTTGTGATGGTAATGATGATGTTGTTGAAAATACGGAAGATGTCTTTACTTGGGGTGGTGACCATCGCAATCAGCGAGGTAACTGGGCTAAGGCTGGCGTGGATCCGCGTTCTATGATGGCTGCCTATCAGGCTTGGTTTACTGGTTTTGTAACGGCTATTTCGCCGCGGTTTGAATTTCTTGTATTGCCAATAGAGTCTGGAGTGCCTAATTATTCGATTGTAAAGAAGGCATAAAGCCAGTTTATTCTTTTTCTCGCGAGCTATGCTATTTTTAGGTGCAGGGGATGGAAGCACCTGACGGTCTTCAAAAGCTCTGTTCTCCGCTATGCTTCGCAAGTCGTTTTGAAGAGACGTCAGGCGCTTCGTGATATAGAGCCTTGAAAAAGATAATAGAAGGATATTATAAAATTTTGTTAAATATATAAAATACTTATAGGAATTACTGATAAGCTTGTGGAAGTAATTTAATAT
>SAMEA3663124__coassemble_54_pt1 | contig 41772 bp, 38 predicted proteins | sample SAMEA3663124__metabat2_low_PE_003 | metagenome-assembled genome bin SAMEA3663124 (sample SAMEA3663124) | pig gut metagenome | biome: pig gut; feature: pig-associated habitat; material: faeces | place: Denmark | collected 2012
AAATTTTTATATTTTATTACCAGCCTTTATCTTTCAATCATTATACACCGCACCTCTAAATCATGAAAGTTTTGAAATCGCCCTCTGTGCCTTTGTCATCATGTTTTCTAATAGTGGCCTAGTGAGTTTTCTTAATCTATTCCTCCACTACGATAAAATGAAAGTGCAAATTATACGTAATTCTACCATGTTTAATAATGGAGGCAATATTGGTGTCGCTATTGCTACCTTTGTCTTCTCTAATATGCCTTACGTGGTCAACGGAACAACTCCCTATGTACAATTAGGTATTGTCGCCGTTGTTTCTACCTTTGTTATTCAAACTATTGGGTGTAACACGCTAGGATTTTACCAAGCCGGCGTTGGTCGCCTAACCCGTCGAGATGCGCTTAGCCTTATCTTCCATATGCCTATCGTCTATGCTGTTATTGCGTCTCTACTCTTTAAACTAGCTCCTTTTGATCTAACCAAATTTATTATTTGGCCGCCAGTCCATTATTATGCGGCTGCCTTTGTAGGCTTATCTATGATTACTCTCGGCACTCAGCTTTCTCGTTCGAGCTTAAACTTCTTCAAAAAAGATGTTATGATTGGTACCGCCTTACGCCTCTTAGCTGGTCCTGCCTTAGCGGCGCTCATCGTTATTATCTTTATTCATGTCTATGGCCCATTAAATCCTATTGCTGCCCAAGCTATTGTTATCACCTACAGTGTACCATCTGCTGTCAATACGGCCCTCATGGCCTTTGAAATGAAGAATAACCCCGAATTTGCTACGCAAATTGTCATGGCCACAACTATCTTATCAGCCATCACCATGCCATTAGCCATCATCTTTGCTTACTATATGTTCCCTATTTAATAGATACCTAGGCTTTGCTTACATAAGCCCCTTTATCTTAAAAGCAACCTTAATTCTATTATTGAATCCTTCTTATACTGATTACTTAAGAAAATATTAAAACAAGCAGACCTAATCACAATAACACGATTAAGTCTGCTTGTTTATTTATACCCTACTAAATTTCAAATTATATCCAATTGCATACAACCCTATCATGGGCACTCTTTGTATTACTTATAGTAAAGCTAAACTGTCTATAATCAGAATTTATAGATAATGAGCCCGTAATTCTTCATCCGTTTTAGGCGATAACCAAGCTGGTGGAATATCAAATACAGTAAAACAACCTACCCCACCATGTTGCTGCAAGCGATGTAAACCACGAGCATAAGCTACGAGTACAGAACCTGTAAACTCTGGATTACTATCTAATTTCAAACTAAATTCATAAACATGCTTAGTACTTTCTGTCGTTTCCCCACTACGAAGCACAAAACCACCATGAGGAATGCCCTTATGATCACGATCAAGCTCTTCTTGAGAAATAAAGTGTACTGTTGTTTCATAACCAACAAAATAATTAGGCATTTCTTTTATTTCTTTTTCAATTTTTGCCTTATCGGCCCCAGGCTTAGCCACTACATAACAATCACGTAAGTGTCCATCCGTCGCACTAACATCTGGCGTCTGCCCATTTCGAATCGACTCTAATAGTTCTTCTTTTGGTACCGTATACTGACGCGCATCAGCTACGCCATCAATACGACGGATGGCATCAGAATGACCCTGACTAACACCACGTCCCCAGAAAGTATAAGATTTACCTTGTGGAAGAAAACTTTCACCAAATACACGCTGCAAAGAGAATAACCCTGGATCCCATCCACAAGAAATAATAGCGGCCGTCTTCGCTGCCTTTGTTACCTTATCCACATTAGCAAAATGTTCTCCAATGCGAGCATGTGTATCAAAACTATCAATAACCGTAAAATACTTAGCTACGGCTGGCGTCTGTTCAATCAAATCAGTGGCTGAACCGCCGCACAAAACCATAACATCAATTTTACCCTTAAAACTTTCCAATTCACTCATCGCATGAACAGGCACACCAGAAACAGTTTTTACACCACTCCGGCGAGAAAATACAGCCACTAGTTCCATATCTGGCTGATGCTTAATAGCCGCTTCTACCCCACGCGCTAAATTACCGTAACCTACAATCCCCATTCGAATGACATTACTCATAGGAGCCTCTCTTTCTTACAATATGCAAACATTTATAAATTAAATAATATTTATTATACCTTACTCTAAAGATATAATATAGCCCTTATTACGTTAAAAGAAGCGGCCTATACAACCCGTTAAAGAGCCTTGCGTTAGCACCAACTCGCGAGGGTTGTATAGGCCACTTCTTAACTAGAAATACAAAATACTCCAAACTAAAGTTATTCGTACTAACAGGGGCTATATAACCCGTCAAAGAGCCTTGCGTTAGTACCAGCTCGCTAGGGTTATATAGCCCCTGTTACCATTCATTAAATACTTTATATGCTACAAATATAGCTTTCTACTTCACTCCACCCATACACAAGGCCATAATCGCCTTCTGCGTATGCAACCGATTTTCTGCTTCATCAAAGATAACATTGGCTTGCGCTTCAAACACATCTTCTATCACTTCTTCTCCTCGATGAGCTGGCAAGCAATGCATAACAACAACTCGTTTATCAGCCACACTTAAAAGCTCTTGATTTACCTGGAAGCCTGCAAAATCCTTTAAACGTTTTGCTTGTTCTTCTTCCTGTCCCATGCTCGCATATACGTCCGTACAAATAACATCCGCATCCTTAGCCGCTTCCATAGGATCATGCAATAATTTAATCTGACTGCCTGTAGCCTTTGCATCTTCCTTGGCTAATTCAATAATATGTGAATCCATTTCATAGCCCTTAGGGCCTGCCCAATGGAAATTAATACCTAACTTAGTGCAGGCGAACATAAGAGAATGGGCCATATTATTGCCATCACCAATAAAGGTCATAGTCAAACCTTTTAAATCTTTCCCCTTATATTCTTGTAATGTAAATACATCCGTTAAGGCTTGGCAAGGATGTAATAAATCTGTCAAACCATTAATGATAGGAATATCTGCCCATTTAGCTAGTTCCGTAACAATTTCATGTCCATAGGTCCGAATCATTATCCCATCAAGGTAACGAGACAAAACACGAGCTGTATCCTTAATCGGTTCTCCACGACCTATTTGTAAATCACGATTGGATAAGAACAAGGCTTGTCCACCCAATTGATACATACCCGTTTCGAAAGACACCCGTGTACGCGTCGATGATTTTTCAAAAATCATACCCAAGGTCTTGCCCTTTAACAAATGGTGTTCGACACCTGCCTTTTGTTTGGCCTTCAATTCACCTGTTAAGGCTAATATTTCTTGCACATCCTCTGTTGTTAATTCATGGATGGATAAAAAATCACTACCTGCTTTCATATATTTTCCTTTCCTTCCAACATTTACGCAACATCTCTTCTTGTAAAAAGCCCTACATCTATTTACAAGCTATCTCACTTAAAAAATTTATTGCTTTGCTAAAACACTATCTAGTGTGCTAATCATCTCATTTACATGAGCCTTAGTAATAATTAATGGTGGTACAAAGCGCAACACATTGCCAGCCGTACAGTTGATGATAAGGCCCTTATCTAGGCACTGATTGACAATATCCCGACCGGGTTGGCTTAATTCCATACCTAAGATTAACCCCTTACCACGTACATCTTTTACCAAGACTGGGTATTTTTTCTGTAACGCTTGTAATTTTTCTTTTAAATAAGCACCTAAAGCATTTACATTGTCTAAAAGACCACCTGTCAACATAGCATCCAATACAACACAAGCACCAGCACAAGCTAATAAATTGCCACCAAAAGTAGAACCGTGGTCACCTGGGGCAAAAGCTTCTGCTATATGATTAAGCGCCATGAAAGCACCAATAGGAACCCCCCCTGCCAAACCTTTAGCAAGAGTCACTATATCCGCTTTGATGCCAAACTGTTCATAACCAAAGAAAGTACCTGTCCGGCCCATACCGGCTTGAATTTCATCAATAATAAGAAGTGCCCCATGCTTGTCGCATAATTCTCTTACATACGGCAAGTAATCATCATCAGGCACATAGACGCCGCCCTCCCCTTGGATAGCTTCCAAGAGTACGGCACAAGTCTTATCCGATATAGCCTTGGCTATTTCTTCTTTATCATTATAGGTTACATAAGAAAATCCTTCTGGCAAAGGCCCTAGGCCCTGATGATATTTATCCTGGCCAGTAGCCGTCAAGGTAGCTAAAGTACGACCATGAAAACTATGTTTAGCTGAAATGATTTCATATTTTTCTGGATTTTTTGCCGTTGTATACTTACGAGCGAGTTTAATCGCACCTTCGTTAGCTTCTGCCCCGGAGTTAGCAAAAAAGACCTTATCCATACCACTTAATTGTTTTAATTTTTCAGCAGCTTCAACCTGCACTTCTGTATAATACAAATTAGAACAGTGAATTAATTTAGCTGCCTGCTTGCTAATAGCATCTACTAGAGGCTTATAGTTATGCCCCACAACATTAACAGCAATACCTGCTAAAAAGTCCAAATATTTTTTACCCTTTGTATCATATAAATAAGGGCCATCCCCATGATCTAATACAATAGGATACCGAGCGAAAACCTGCATGTAGTCTTCTTTTTCCTTAGTCATAACTTCTGTATCTGTAAACATTCTTATCTCCTCTTTGTCTTATGAAATAATTTCTGTCCCTATGCCTTGTGGGGTAAACAATTCTAATAACAAGGAATGGGCGTCTCGGCCATCTAAAATGGTTACCCGGTTAGTCCCTGCCGCTAAGGCTCGCAAAGCCGATTCCACTTTAGGAATCATGCCACCTGAAATACCACCGTTCGCAATCAAAGCTTGTGCCTCTTCTTCTTTTACTGTAGATAAGAAAGATGACGGATTATTAAAGTCTTTATAAATTCCCTTTGTATCTGTTAACAAGAGAAGCTTTTCTGCCTGCAAAGCCCCTGCTACTTCAGCTGCTACATAATCAGCATTAATATTATAGGTATGACCGGCCGCATCTGTACCAATAGGCGCAATAACTGGAATGTAATCCTTTTCCAACAAATCATTAATATATGACGTGTTGACAGCTGTTACTTCCCCTACAAAACCAATATCTACAGTCTTCGATGCCTGTCCTGGTTCTTTTACTTCCACCATTTTCTTACGGGCTACTAATAAGTCTGCATCTTTACCAGATACACCAACAGCCTTGACCCCTTGTTGAGATAAGAGAGACACAATAGCTGTATTTACCTTACCTACGAGTACCATTTCGGCAATGGTTACCGTTTCTTCATCGGTCACACGGAGCCCGTTAACAAACTGAGTCTCTTTGCCACACTTTTTTAAGTATTCCGTAATATCTGGACCACCACCATGTACAATAACCGGCTTAATGCCAACAAACTTCATAAGGGCGATATCCCGCATAACACAAGTCTTAAGGTGTTCATCAACCATGGCATTACCACCGTACTTAATAACAACGGTTTTACCATAAAATTTCTGAATATACGGCAAGGCATGGATTAATACAGAAGCCACGTCATTAGTCTTTAAAGTAATATTAGTAGATGGATCATTTTTAGCTTGCACGCTTTTTATATTTTCATTATTCATTGTCGTAATCATGTGTGGTACTCCCCATTAATCTTTACATAATCATACGTTAAATCGCAGGTCCAAACGATTACCGGTTCATACTGACCAGCCTCAATGTCTATGGTCAAAGTAATATTTGTTTCTGCCATAATCTTAGCTAAGGCCTCTTGGTCAAAAGCAAGCCCCATACCCTTTTCAAATATAGGGATACCACCAATGGTTAAGGTCGTATGATTCGGATCGATATCACCACCAGAATAACCTGCCGCACAAATAATTCGACCCCAATTAGGATCTTCACCAAAAAAGGCTGTCTTAACAAGAGGGGAGTTAGCAATAGCCATGCCCACTTCTTTTCCCTGAGCAAATGATTTGGCATGTAATACTTCTATGGTAATAAATTTACTAGCTCCTTCTCCATCGGCTGCAATCTCCTTAGCTAGAGAAACAACAACGGTTTCCAAGGCTTCATAGAAAGTCTTATAGTCTTCATTTTCCTCTTCAATACAGGTGTTACCAGCCAATCCATTAGCTAAGATGATAGCCATATCATTAGTACTCATATCCCCATCAACAGAAATCATATTAAAAGACTTTTCTACTGCTGCACTAAGTGCCTTCTGTAGCATGGAATGACTAATAGCCAGATCTGTCGTAATATAACAAAGCATGGTAGCCATGTTTGGATGAATCATCCCCGAGCCTTTAGCAATAGCACCTATATGAACTGTTTTTCCATCAACAGTAAAAGTCCCACAAATCGTTTTACTATGTGTATCTGTCGTTAAAATAGCCTTACCCGCCGCTGGGCTTCCTGTATCAGATAATTGTGGCACAATATCATGTATACCTTTCTTTATAGCCTCCATGGGCATAAACGAACCAATAACCCCTGTTGAACCAACAACGACATCCATAGGATCAATATGTAGTTCCTTAGCTGTAACCATAGCCATTTCTTTAGCATCTGCCAGTCCTTGCTGACCAGTACAAGCATTAGCACAGCCAGAATTAGAAATGATAGCCTGAGCACTGCCTGTAGCTACCGTTTCTTTTGATACATAAACAGGTGCAGCTGCTACCTTGTTCTGTGTAAACGTGCCAGCTACCGTTGCCGGCACCTGACTATAAATTAAAGCTAAATCCGATTTGCCGCTTTTCTTTAATTTTGCAGCAATCCCTATAGCTTGAAAGCCTTTTGCGAAGGTGACCCCTTCCCCTGTATGTACAATCTTCATAGTATCTATCCCTCTCTTATGGATACATAGGTACCAATGGTAAACCTAGTTTTTCATCAAATCCACTAACAATATTAAAGTTCTGAATAGCTTGTCCAGCCGCACCCTTCATTAAATTATCAGTTACACTCAGTACTATCACCCGATGGGTTCGTTCATCAACATGCCAAGCAATATCACAGAAATTAGATCCTCGCACTTCTTTCACTGATGGATAAGCACCTAGTCCTAATAATCGGACAAAATACTCCTGTCCATATAAATCTTCATAAGCCTTAGTTATCTCTTCCTTTGTAACGCCTTCGACTAAACTAGCATAACAAGTACTAAAAATACCACGACTCATAGGTACTAAATGAGGCGTAAAGTTAAGCATAACCTTTTGCCCTGCTAGATGGGAAAAGGCCTGCTCAATTTCCGGCGTATGTCTATGTGTACAAGCCCCATAGGCTGCAAAATTATCATAAAAATCAGGAAAATGAGTTTGCTGTTTAGGCGACCGTCCCGCTCCTGACGTACCTGACTTAGCATCAATAAGAATAGAGTCTAATTGAATCAAATGATTTTTAACTAAAGGTGCTAAAGCTAATATAGATGTTGTTGTATAACACCCAGCATTAGCAATAATAGAAGCGTTCTTAATGGCTTTTCGATTTAATTCCGCTAATCCATAGACCCGAGGCGCATTTTTATGCACATGTTTTACATGATACCAATCTTCATAAACATTGGTATCATCAAATCGATAGTCAGCTCCTAAATCTATAAGCGTAACCCCTTTCTCAAGGGCCTTCTTACCCACTTCCATAGCATGACCATGAGGCAAAGCTACAAAAACGACATCACTAGTATCTAAGATACTGTCTAAGTCATTCATACTTTCTAAGAGCTTGTCACAAAGGGACAGCAAATGAGGATATACATCCGATAAACGTTGTCCTGTATAAGATTCTGATGTTATATGTACCAGCTCTGCTTGTGGATGATTAGCAATTAATTTCACAAGTTCTACACCAGCATAGCCAGTTGCGCCTAAAATACTTACCTTCTTCATTTATATACCCTCACTTATGATGTAATTATTATACTTCATATATGAATATTTATAACTTTTGATGTAATTATACATTCATATGTATAAAATTACAAGCAAAAAGACCTATGAGATAAAACTTATCTCATAGGTCTTTTATATACTAACTATTACTTTTATCAATACCTATCTTATTTCTTAGGACATATAATGGCATTATCTACAGTCACCCTAGAAACGGTAGCTCCTTTTTCATTATAAAAAGCAAACTGCCATACATGCCGATGCTGTCCTTTATGCATCAACTTACCTAAAATTGTTATAAGCGCCCCTTCCTGACAAGGATGCAAATGCTGGGCTGATACACTCTGTCCTACTGGTACTGTACCTGTCTGGCAAAAAGCAATCGATGCACGGCCGGCCAATTCTTCCGCTACAGCCACCCAAACACCTCCATGAACGAGCCCATAAGGCTGCAGATGATAGGCTGTTATCTTCATCTTAGCCTGACAAGAATCATTATTCATATCCATCGTTACATTTGATATATTCATCTTATCCATAAAATTCATACGTATCACCTTGTCTATCTACTCAAATATAAGATGCGCCAAGCTATGAGCTTCGACTCGCTCTTCATCAACCGTATAACCAAAACCCGATCCTTGTGGCCGTTCTAAGTTGCCCTTTTTAAAGTGTAATGGTGGTTGACTTATCTCTTCTTTAAAATACCTAGCTGAATCAGATAAATCACCTGGCATGCACGTATCACCTAAAGCTGCCAAGTGTGCATGAACCCACTTTGAAATACCGCTTTCCACCATACTGCCAATCCAGAAAGAAATACTATGGCACCGACAAAAATAAATAGCCTTTTTGGCTTCTTCTAAACCACCTAAGCGGCCTGCCTTAATATTCAACATAGATAGCCCACCTGCTTGATAAGCACTAACTACATCTTCATAAGAATGGGTACTCTCATCTAAGCACAAGGGCGTCTGCATCTGCGCCTGTACATGACCTATATCAGTCCAAGTAGCGTCACTAAAAGGCTCTTCTATACAGACCAAATTATACCTGTCATAAATAGCCAATGCCTGCCTATCAGCTAAGGCATAACTTTGATTGGCATCAACAGCCAGTAACCCATCATATATCTGCCGCACCCTTTCTATACGGTCTATACCATCCTTAGGACTCACTTTTAATTTTATCCGTTTATAGCCATCAGCCACAGCCTTACGGACTAAAGACAAGACGTCTGGTATGGGGACTTGTCCAATAACAAGCCCTCCCGCAATCGTATCTTTTAATGTATCCTCAGGGAACAGCAAAGACATGACTGGCTGTTTTTTCTCTTTTCCGTACGCATCCCACAAGGCTATATCTAAGCCCGTACAAAGCATAGGGAATGACTTACGCCACTTATCATAGGCATAACCTTGCCTAGGCTTCCATTCAAAACCTATTAAAGCCTGTCCTATATGCCTAGCAAAAACATCCCAGCCCCCCTGTAAGGTCTCCTTTGTATAGAAGGGTAAGGTAAAGGCCACATTTTCCCCATAGCCACACGTACCATCATCAGTTACAAACTTTATAACCATCGTATCCCGCTCAGCCAAGAGTCCGCGAGCCGTTTTAAAGCAAAACTGCATAGGCAGACGAATATGCCAGACCTCAATCGATTGTATCCGCATAGTTCTTCGCCTGCTCCCATAAATCTTTACGCAAAACCTTACCTGATGCATTACGAGGCATATGGGCTAAGTGAATAATCTTTTTAGGCTGCTTATAGGCTGCTAATTGTTCTTTTAACTTAACTTGAATCCTATCTGCTTTTGCCTGACCCTCATAGAAAAGAATCGGCACCTGCCCCCACTTATGACTAGGACAAGCAACCAAGGCACAGGCCTCTATCTTAGGCAGAGTATAAACGATATCTTCAATTTCCTTAGGATAAATATTCTCGCCACCTGAAATAATTAAATCCTTACGGCGATTAAGAATATACAAATATCCATCTGCATCCATATAGCCTACATCATCAGTATTAAAAGCCCCTCTTAAAGGCTCTTTTCCTAAGTAACCAGACATAAGCATAGGCGATTGAATATAAATCAGTCCAATTCCGTTCGCATCTGGATTTACAATATCTATACTTACCCCTGGCAAAGGCTTACCCACAGACTCTTTCTTATCAGGATGCCTTAATACATTAACGGTTGTACTTTGCGCAAATGTTTCTGTCATACCATAGGTCTTATATACGGGTAAGTGATGCTGCAAGCAGGTATCAACTAAGGCCGGCGGAATGTATTCCCCGCCTAGCAAAATTACTCGCAAGCCATAAGGTTTATCCAAATGCATAGGTCCTAATAGGGTTGGCACTAAGGATACCATACTTATAATCCCCGAAGTCAGCAAATTTCTTACTAACTCAGCCTTATATTTAGTAACTAAGGTAACCTTCGTCCCATTATATAGGCTGCGCAGCACAATAGACAATCCACTAACATGGAAAAGAGGCAGTACATCTAGCCAATTATCCTCTTCCTCTACGCCTAATACTTGAGCCGATGCCTTTACATGGGCCTGAATTTGTCCCCACCGTAACGGAACCGACTTCATCTGCCCCGACGTAGCACTCGTATTCATAATGGCAAATATAGCCTCTTCTTTATGCTGCCAGCATAAAGAAGTCACCCAGTCTATCCAAGCAGGCCTTGTTTTTACGTCAAATAGACTAGAATCACTATGACCAGTAGCTGTCATGCCACTTACGGACTGATTGTTAGCTTCTGCCTGCCAAGTCTTGGCTTCTGCTAAAAGCTCTTCTAAGTGGACATCTGGCAACCAGTCAGATAAGCAAATATCTACCTTAGTTAATTGGCACTGCTTGTCCTGCTCCTCTTTTGTTAGCCGATTATTTAAGAGTACCACTTCTTTATCTAAGGCAGACAGGGCAAACAAAGTCACCAAAAAGAGACCCGACGAAGGCCCTATCATAGCGATTCGGTTAATCTTTTTAGGTAAACTCTGACTAAGTTCATAAGCTCTGGCAATGACAATGCGATACCAATCTTCATAGCTATAGTCCGTGCTTGTATTTTCTTGTGTATTTATAACCGAAAGAAAGCAGCGAGCCTGCTGACGACAGGCCTGCTGCTGTAACCATTCCATAGATATCTCCTATCAAGGGAATTTAGGGAATTTATCAAAATCTGGTTTCCGTTTCTGATTAAAGGCATCACGACCTTCTTTTGCTTCATCAGACGTATAATAAAGCAAAGTAGCGTCGCCACCAAATTGCTGCATACCAGCCAATCCATCTGTATCTGCATTAAAGGACGCCTTTAAGAAACGCAGAGCCATAGGTGATAACTGAAGAATTTCGCGACACCATTGCACCGTTTCTTCTTCCAATTTATCAAAAGGCACAACCGTATTAACAAGACCCATGTCTAGTGCCTGCTGTGCCGTATATTGACGGCATAAAAACCAAATTTCACGTGCCTTCTTATGTCCAACTAAACGAGCTAAATAACCAGCACCATAGCCAGCATCGAAAGAACCAACTCGCGGGCCCGTTTGTCCAAATTTAGCATTTTCAGAAGCAATGGTCAAATCACACACAATATGTAATACATGACCGCCACCAATAGCGTAACCATTAACCATAGCAATAACTGGTTTCGGTGTAATACGAATTAAATGTTGTAAATCCAATACATTTAAACGAGGAATATGGTCATCCCCTACATAACCACCATTACCACGTACCCGTTGGTCTCCACCAGAACAAAAAGCTTCTTTATCCTCTCCTTGTCCATGGTTAGCACCTGTTAAGACAATAACCCCTACCTTTGGATCATCACGAGCAATGGTAAAAGCATCAATCAATTCAACAACCGTCTTAGGGCGAAACGCATTACGCACTTCTGGCCGGTTAATGGTAATCTTAGCAATCCCTTCAAAGGTTTCATAAATAACATCTTCATACCCTCTGTCTAAGGGTTTCCATGCAAATGAACTCATAGTTCCTCCTCTATCTACTTTTATCTATCCTATTAATTGACACCATTAGTTGTTGCCAAAAAAGTAGTCACTATTTCATTAAAGGTCTTTGGATCTTCTATATGGGTATTATGACCAACCTTAGGTATAGCCACTGTACTAATAGTATTGTACCGTTCATAGACCTTTTGACGCAAGTCATTATATTTAGCATCCAATTCACCGGCTATATATAAAGTTTGACAAGTTAACTGCCCCAAATAATCACCGGCATAAGGCAAAACGCCCTGCCCTGTTCCCGTCAAAGTATTGGCTAAAGCCCAAGACTTATTAGCTAAGCGCCGTTGTCTAATCAGCTGACGCTCTTCTTCAGGTAAACTTTTCTGTGTCGTAAAAATAGGCAAAGCTTCCCAATAATCAGCAAACCATTGGATACCATATTCCTTAATCTTCTTAGCTAAGGCCTCATCTTGTTCATAACGAGCCATGCGCAAACCAATCTGCTTAATACCTGGTGAAGCACTTTCTATAATTAATGATTCTAATCCTGACGGCCTACAAACTAAGGCAAACTGTTGGGCTAATCGACCACCCATGGAATAACCTAACATAGCATAAGGCTCATTGCCAGCAATAATCGTAGTAATCATATCTAATTGTTTTATTATATTTTCAAACTGATAGGCTTTCGCTTCTCTTGGTTTTGACGATTCTCCATGTCCCAATAAATCAATGGCATATACCCGATAACCTGGTACATTCAGTTTATCAAAGGTTTGTCCACTTTCACTAAAACCATGTAGACACAGTAAGGCCTTACCTTCCCCATGCAAGTGCACACGATAGGTAAACTTACCAATCTTAATATTCATTGTTGGCTGCTGCTTTCTCATACGCTTCACCCATCTAGCCTTGTATATTTCTTATGTATTAAACAGCTTGCTTCTTGGTTTGTAGGAATTTCAATAATATGAATTCCTTTTTGCCCTATATATTTAGACAAAATAGATAAAAAATCATCAGCCGCATCTATCCGTGTATAGTCTACATGCATAAGTGGTGCTACCGCTGAAAAATCTAACCCATGTGGCGTAGCAAATAAATCAGTAAAATAAGGATGCTTCTTTTGTGGTAAATATTGAAAAATTCCGCCCCCGTCATTATTAAAAAGAACAACGGTTAGAGACAAGTCTTCCATAGAGCCAGCTATACAACCATTCAGATCATGTAAAAAAGATAAATCCCCCGTTACCATAATCATAGGGCGATGAATAACAGACATACCAAGTGCGGTCGACAGAGTACCATCAATACCATTAACGCCACGATTACCCCATAGATGAATAGCATTTGGTTGCGCTTCCCAATAATAATCAAAATACCGAATGCTCATACTATTGGCTACTAAAATATGACTTTTCTTAGGTAGTCCTTTCTGTAAAAGTCGTACAATTTGACCTTCTACTAATCCCTCTTCCTTATCAATTTCTTGTAAGCGAGCGCGCGCCCGTTCCTGGCAATAATGCCAAGCCTCTAAATAAGAAGTAACTTCTGGGCTTCGCTTCTCCACAGGCATAGCCTCTAGTAGTCCTTGGCAAAAAGTCTTAGGTGATGCCAGTAGAACTGTCGTTGTTGTATGCGCTGGGTTCCTGTCTTCTCCTTCTTCATCTACCTGTATATACAGACTATCGAAATTAGCAAGAAACTGCTGTACTCGTTTCGATACGGGAATCTGCCCGAACTGAATAACATAATCAGGCTTTAACAAATCCCATTGCGATTTTACCTGCAAAAAGGCATCATAACTATCTAGCAAATAATAATCGCTAACCATACGCATATTAGATAAGGGGTCAGCTACAATCGGTGCATGCAAACGATGAGCTGTTTCAAGAATTAGGTCTTGATAGGTATTCATCGCGTCCGGTCCACAGAGGAGCAAGCCTTTTTTATCTCTTAACTGCGTATAGTCAAAAGAAACTGCCTTTTCCCCTCTTAGAATCTGAAAAACTCTCATCCCTCGTCCCAAGCTAAAAATATCTTTATCCATAGCCGGCACTAAAGGTTCCCTCAAAGGGATATTAATTTGTACAGGTCGACTATCAGCCACAGCCTTTAAATAAGCCCGCCGTGCTACCTGTCTTGGATAAGTATAGGCTATTTCTTCCGACGGAATAGCCAATTCTTCTGTATGTACAAAAAATGACAAATACATTTGATTTTGATTAATCGTCTGTGGTGCTCCGCAATCACGTAATTCAGGTGGTCTATCAGCTGTTAAAGCCACCAAAGGTATGCGACTATGATAGGCTTCTGTCAAGGCCGGCCCATAGTGAGCCATAGCCGAACCAGATGTACAAATAAGCCCCACAGGTGTATGCGATGCCTTGGCTAGGCCCAAAGCAAAAAAAGCAGCACTGCGTTCATCTAAATTACGGTGCAAGACTAAGCCATCATAAGCCTTACATAAAATGGCTAAAGCCGTTGAACGAGAGCCAGGGCTAACAACGACGTGGCGCATACCCATTTGATATAACTCATCAACTAATGATGCTAAATATTCATTCATTATACCGTCTCACTCCACTTTCTCACCATTATATAGAACCTTCAACGTTCTCTACTGCAAAGCATCTAATATCGTCTTAAACTTAGTCCGCGTTTCTTCATATTCTTCTTGGCAAATAGATCCATCAACAATACCGCAGCCAGCATAGGCATACATAGCCTTATTGGTAAGCAAGGCTGATCGAATACCTACAACAATTAGACCATCACCCTTAGCATCAATAAAGCCTAGTGGCGACGCATATAATCCACGGTCATGCCGTTCGTATTGACGAATTACATCCATAGCCTTTTTCTGTGGCAAACCACCCATAGCTGGAGTCGGATGCAAACACTGAATCCAATCAAAAATTGAATGCCTTTCATCCTCTACAGTTAAAAGGCTACGCAAATGAAATAAATTACGTAATTCCATTAAATGCATGGGCCCCACCATAACGGTTCGCCCCATACGACTCATTATCTGCTTAATCATATTGACAACTAAACTATGCTCATGAATATTCTTTGTATCATGTAAAAGTTGCTGCCCGCAAACCTCTTCTTTACCAACTTCTTTTCGGATTGTTCCAGCCAAGGCATAGCTAAGCACGGTAGAACCTTGTTTTTGCACTAAAATCTCTGGCGATGCCCCTAAAAAGACCTGTTTATCCTTTTCATAGGCAAAAATAAAACATTCTTGATTTTGCTGATTTAAACGTTTAATAATACTAGCACTATCCACAGTTTCTTGTAAGTGTAAGCAAATCTGCCGAGAAGCTACCGCCTTTTTGATACTGCCGTTTTCTATATTCTTATGAATACCTTCAAACAAATAGTCCCAGTCTTCTTTATCCTCTTCCGTCCAAGTATAAGCTATCTTTTTTAGCACTACCTCTTGGTCACTCACAGACTTAGCTGGCACCGTCTCTGCATGAAGATAGCGAGCTCCCTTTTCATCACAAATATAATAATGAGCAAAGGCAACGAGTTCATTACCCATCGTTTGCCACGCACTTTTCACTTTTTGTATCGGCTGGCCTTCTTCTGGCGAAAAAAAAGTCCGGCTATACCAACAATATGGATACTGATGACTTTCTTCCTGACTTACCTTTTTTAGACGCCCAGCTGCTATAATTAATCGATTATGCTGTTGGTCCTTCCAATAGACTCGTTCTTGTCCTTCAAAGGCCTTCCAAAAGGAGAGGGGCTCCTGTAATTCTAATCCTATCTCTTTATATTTCATGAATCTTTCCACTATTGATGTAATACATGTTCTATACCTTGACTTAGAAGAACAACTACATGCTCATCATTTAAACTATATAAGGCTGACTTACCTTCTTTTTTAAAGGTAACTAATCGTGCCTGTCGCAAAACCCGTAATTGATGAGAAATGGCCGATTGTTCCATTCCCATAGCCTCTGCTAGCTCCGTCACGTAATGACTACGCAATAATAAAAGCTGTACAATCTTAAGCCGCGTCGGATCACCTAGCACCTTAAATAAATCAGCCAATTGTTGGAGCTCTTCTTCTTGTATGGCTAATATATCTCGCTCCATAATTCTATCCTTTTTCTATCTGCCTCAACACATCTAATTTACTACGTATCTCCTATGGATTTGTTACTGATGAAGTTTGTCCAGCACCGCTATTAGGCGTCACTGTTACAATTGGCTGTGTACTGCCTATATCACTAATAGGAATACGGCTATCTTCTACTTGCTGCTCCATTGTTTCTGGCACAGCTGATTCGATAGGTATCCCTTTAGAATACACGCCAGTAATAACACCGCGGCCATCCTTCAACTTAATCGTAGCTAACAAGAGACCCTTATAATTTTGATAAAAAACCGGATTCACCTTATTAATATTTACTTTCACACGATCGAATGGCAAGGTGAATTCCACAAGTCCATTAGCATAAGCTGTTGCTTTAGCCAATATATACAAACCTTGATCAGGCTTTGCCTGCTGAGCCCGTACAATCTTCAAAAGTCCTGTTTGCTGTGGTTGAACGACAACATACATTTCACTATCAATAACAGGTGGCGTTTCCCCTGTCCAAGGTGCCTGACAACCTAAAAAGCGTACTGTTAAATAATCTGATGGCACCCAACTGTCAACACGTTGCAGGGACACAGGCAGTTGATACTCCTGCCCCCCTGTTAGTATACCTGTATATCGTTGCTGCACTAAGAAAGGAGCAACAAACACACAAACAGACAGAATTATCAGGCAAATCCATTTATAATACCTCTTCATCGGCCTTCTCCTTATCTTGTTTCTTTAACCGACTCCGATAATGACTATACTTATTTACATGCTTGTTCCACATATAAAGTCCATTAACGATAAGAATCGCTAACCCTGCGAAAACAAAAGACAGGCCTCGTTCAATAAAGGTAAAACTCGGATCAATAAATCGAGTTGCCACCACTAAAAGAAGTAGGACAATACCACTATTAATACGACCAACGTGACCACCTGTTGTACCACCAACAAGCAAAACACCGGCTAAAATAACGACATACAAATTAAATAAAAGGGTTATTGTAAACACATTCATGCCTACATGCGCTAAAAGCGTACATATAGCAATAACCGGTGCACCTAAGCTAACCAAGGCTTCTACATACTTTTTATTACGCAACAAATGCCAGAGCACATAAAAAACAGCCAATAAAAATAAACCGACAAAAAGTGTTACAAGAAAACCCACATAAGCCGTACGCTCTTGCTGCCAAGTGCCTAACAAAGTGCCATAAACCACCGTATACAACAAAGCGATGCTACCAATGATACGGAATGGCAGCGTCCAAATGGCCGCCCGATGCAACATAGTGCCAATACCAAAAGTACCTACACCCAAAGCTGTTAAGAAAAACAAATGAAAGGCCGCCCGATAGCCAGCTAAAGCAAAAAAGAAAACACTAAATAAGGAAAACATGTACATCCACGACAACCAAATCATGCGCTTACGCATTTGGTTATGATACTTCCATTGCCACAAGTAAAAAGGTATCGTTCCTGCATATAAAAGTCCTGCTGGAATAGGCCCGCCCCAAAAGGTAATCGCCTGTGGCGACAAACTCCACCAAGCAAGTTCAAGTAAGCAGCCCATCATAGCTATCGGTGAAGACAATAAATAAGCAGCCGGCAAAGACAAAACGACCATTAAAAGCACATAAATACCATAAGGTTCCCCTGTATAATAGGTATTCTTTAGAAGAAGAAGCCCCCCAGCAATAGCCAACATATAAAAAATAGCGGCTCCTTCTGCATAAGCACTTCTAGCATCCGCCTTCCAAATAGCTAAAGCCAACACAACTAATGCTAGCATATCTAACAAAATCGTCCAATCAAAACGTCCGTTAGGAGAAAATTGGTACCAGTAGCCAGCAAACAACAATACAACACCCAAAGCCAAGAGCCCTAAACCAATACATAAAATGAGGACTCTTGTTATCGATGGCCCCTTAGGTTGCGGCTTATCCTGATAAGCGTGACGCATTTCATCAGCTGTCTCCGCTGTAATCCAGCCCTTATGCACCCATTTAGGCAGCTGTGCCAACAACCATCTACGTATTTGTTTTGTCATACCTGCCTATCTCCTATAAACACAATAAGAATGCGGTTGCAGGATATACCTGTAGCCGCATTCTATACGTCCTATCTTACTCTATTTTACAACAAGCACTGGGCATGTGGAGTGACTTGTTACATAACTGCTGACACTACCCATAAACAAGCCTTTCAATGGGCCAAGACCACGACTGCCCATAACAATTAAATCAGCTTGGTATTTCTTAGCGACAGCCAATACAGCTGGTCCTGGAGACCCTACTTCAAATACACTTTTAACGGTTACATCAGCCGGCACTTCCTTAACCACTTCGTTAAGGATTTCTTTACCTGTTTCCTCCATATCTTCAGCAATTTGTTCAGATACATACCCACCACTAATTGGTGTTTGGTCAAAATTAGAAATAGCTGACACAATGTTAGCTACGTGCACAATAATTAATTGTGCCTTATTCCGTTCAGCAATAGATACGGCATGTTCCAAAGCCCGTTTAGAGTTTTCCGAACCATCAACTGGTACTACAATCGTCTTATAATCTACCATGACAACCCCTCCTATACGTCACTCGTCATGACTAGCAGCGAGTATTCTTACTGTTATATTAATACATTCGCTTTAGTATTAGTAATTTCCTCTTTATTTTTACTTTTTTTACTTATGATTTATAATCAGTCAAAACTAGTACAAGTCTATTTAACATACCTTATTATAACATAGATTGTAAAAAAGCTTGTGTTCGCGGCGACTGCGGATGGTCAAAGACCTCTTCTGGACGCCCCTCTTCTTGAATCAATCCATCCGCCATAAATAAAACCTTATCAGCTACTTGCTTAGCAAAAGCCATTTCATGGGTCACAATAATCATCGTCATATTTTCTTCTGCTAGTTGTTGAATCGTCCGCAAAACTTCTCCTGTAAGTTCTGGATCCAATGCTGATGTAGGTTCATCAAATAGCATAATATCTGGATTCATGGCCAAAGCTCTCGCTATGGCCACCCGTTGCTTTTGTCCACCAGATAAACGGGACGGATACTCGTCTCGTTTATCCCATAAACCGACTTTTTTTAATAACCGTTCAGCAATGGGCAAGATATCTGCTTCTTTCATACCTTTTACCATCTTAGGAGCTATTAAAATATTCTCAAGGACCGTCATATGAGGAAAGAGATTAAATTGTTGAAAAACCATGCCCATGCGAATCTGCAAAGCCCGCTGCGTCTTCTTATCTGCATAGACAGCCTTCCCATCAGCCCCTGTTTTAACCAAGCATAAGCCATCTACCATAATCGTACCCTTATCAATCGTTTCTAATTGGCCAAGGCAACGCAGAAAGGTAGACTTGCCTGAACCAGATGGACCAATAATAGAGATGACTTCCCCCTTATTTACTTCCAAGGACACATCTTTTAATACGACATTGCCCTTAAAGCTTTTTTCTATATGCTGCATACTAATAAAACTCATCATCTATCTCCTATTCATCATAAACAGCATACCGTTTTTCTAGATAGCTGAATACCCGCGTTAATACAAAGGTCATAAGCAAATAAAAAACACCGGCTACAAAGAAAGCTGACGTATCAAAATCACGCTGTACAATACCACGCATAATACGAAGAATATCATTCATAGCTAATACATAAACAAGAGAAGTATCCTTTAACAAATTAATTGTTTCATTAGCCAAAGGCGGCAATACGCATTTAATAACTTGCGGAATAATAATCTTCCGCATGGTCTGAAAATAAGTAAAGCCTAACACCTTAGCCCCTTCATACTGGCCTTTAGGAATGGACTGAATCCCTCCACGGAAGACTTCACACAAGTAAGCCGCATAATTCATAACAAAAGCGACAATCGCTGCCGTCGCATCATCAAATTGAATGCCAATATAAGGAATAAATGGCAGGCCATAATAAATAAATAGCAACTGCAACATCAGCGGTGTACCCCGCATAATGTACACATAAATAGCTACAATACGGGCTAACACTCGCAACTTAGACATACGAATCATAGCCAAAATCATACCGCCAGGTATAGATAAGACTAATACAACACAAAACAAAGAGACGGTTACCTTTAGGCCTTCGGCCATAACCGGAACAATTTGCGCTAAATACTCCATTACTTATTGCCTCCCACAACATATATCGCTATTTACTAGCTGGCTCTTCAAAGGCCTTCTTATTAATTAAATCCGTACTACCAAACCATTTCATAGCCAAACGGTCAACTGTACCGTCCGCCATCATTTCTCGTAACACTTCATTAATCTTTTGCTGCAATACAACATCATCCTTACGGAAACCAACCGCATCATAGTCACTGCCATACGTTTGTTTTAAGGCTCTAAAAACGCCTGGTTTCTTATTCATCGTGTATTGACCTACAACGCCATCCACAACAAGGGCATCAATACGCCCTACCTCTAAATCCATAAAGCCATTAATAAAGTCACTGTACTTTTTAACTTCTTTAATCTTTTTCGTAAATGGATCTTTCTCTAAAACCGTTTCCCCCGTACTTCCCTGCTGGGTACCCACAATTTTACCTGCTAGCTGTGCCTTTGTCTGAATCGGCGAATTGGCCCGCACAACAATCAATTGCTTATCATCCAAATAAGGAATAGAGAAGAGGATTTTCTTTTCTCGTTCTGGTGTAATAGTAAGACCATTCCACAGCACATCAATATGATGACCCATAAGTTCTAATTCTTTGCTGTCCCAGTCAATAGTCTTAAACTCTACATCCATATGAGCACGACGAGCCGCCTCTCTCGCCATATCTATATCAAAACCAATCAATTGACCTTTTTTATTCCTAAATCCCATAGGTGGAAAATTATCATCCAAGCCAATAATAATCTTACTTGGCAACTTGCTATCTGCCTGCTTATCCGCTGCTACTGACCCACACCCTGATACAACAAAACAAAACAAAAGACCTAAGAGGCCTAGCAAGGCTAATCGTGCCCACTTCATACAAATCCCCCTCTGTTGCTAACGTATGTATATGATGTATTATACTTTATCATACTAAATTCGTAAAGGACAAAAAGGGCACCCTTTTCCTTTTCCCTTCCTCCCAGTCATAAAATAACAGCATCTTTGACAACGCTATACACACATCAAAATGGGCCTGTCTGATCCCCAATATACACATACAAATGAAAAACGAGCACATGCAACCCATTAAAGAGCCTTACTACTGAAAAGACATGTTTCCTCATAGTCTGATACTATCGTAAGGCCTCCTACGTAAGTATTCCCTTTCCTCAACTAACCTCTCTCCTTACTTGTTATAAAATGAAAGCCTATACTACAATACATCTCTTCTAAATACAAAAGCAGGGTGTCTATCTCTCACAGTGAGCCTTACGCTAGTACCAGCTCACGAGGGAGATAGACACCCTGTCATCATTATTTGCTTAACCGTTGTAGTATACGCCTTTTACTTTTATGACTTACAAACTCCATGTCTATAGCCACAATCAATATACTACCCCTGTAATTAATATGCAGCTGCCGCCAATCCGGCGTAAATCCTATAATGCTTTCATATGGTACAAAAAGATAATAAGCATCTGGCTGCCACATACGCCAAATCCGATCTTGCAGGCGTAAAGGACGTCGATAAAAAACAAATCCCTTTTGACATATAAAAGCCAATGGCTTATCCTGCTGAGCAATGCGCCACAAGCAAAAAAGAAAAACAACCCCATTCAAAACTATTTGCTCTGGATACAAACCTCGCCAAATCAGCCAGCCAGCCAAAGCGGCAGGAATGCAATAGAAAAGACTAAAAAGAACTATCATCGGCTCATACATGCGTATGGTTTCTTCCACTGGCCCTGACGGAAACTGATGGGGTACCCGCTTCGCTATCATTTGCGATGTAATCCCATAGCTAATTCTACCTTCCGATAGGTCTTAGCCGCTACTTCATGCGCCTTCTGCGCCCCTTGATCCAAAATAACATCCAGTTCTGAACTATCCTTAAGTTCATTATAGCGTGCCTGGATTGGCTGCAAGGTATCAACCAACAATTCAGCTACATCACCTTTGAAAGCGCCATAACCTTTGCCTTCATACTTAGCTTCAATTGCTTCTAAGCTATCTTTAGTAATCGCTTGGTAAATGCCCATTAAATTCGATATACCTGGCTGGTTTTCCTTGTCATAGTGAACATGATTCAAAGAATCTGTCTGTGCTCGTTTAATCTTCTTAGCAATTGTGTCCGCATCATCCAAAAGCCGAATGGTAGCCATTTGATTATCATCAGACTTACTCATCTTCTTTGTTGGTTCCTGTAAGCTCATAACACGGGCGCCACCCTTACCTAAGTAAATTTCAGGCACTGTGAAGATTTCACCATATAAACGGTTAAAACGTTGCGCTAGGTTACGTGTTAATTCCATATGTTGTGTCTGGTCTTCACCTACAGGTACGTATTTTGTTTGATACAACAAAATATCCGCAGCCATCAATGGTGGATACACTAAAAGACCAGCCGGAATCGAATCGCCTTGTTTCTGCGACTTATCCTTGTACTGAGTCATACGTTCCAGTTCACCTACGTAGCTGCTAGTAATCATAACCCAGCCCAACTTTACATGCTCTGGTACTTCTGACTGCACAAACAAGGTAGATTTTTTAGGGTCTAAGCCAACCGCTAAATACAAGGCTGCTAGTTTTCTTGTATTTGCAAATAGTTCTTTTGGGTCCTGTGGTACGGTAATGGCATGTTGATTAACAATGCAATAATAGCATTCGTGTTCATCTTGAAACTCCAAAAAATTCCGTAAGGCACCTAAATAATTGCCTAATGTTAATCCACCACTTGGTTGAATTCCTGAAAATATAACAGCCATTCTCTATCCCTACCTCTTTTATTCAACAGTTACTGATTTGGCTAAATTTCTTGGTTTATCTACATCAGCCCCACGCGTAATAGCCGCATAATAAGCCAATAGTTGTAATGGTATAACAGCTAAGATTGGTTCCGTAAAGGAATCCGCTGCTGGCACTAAAATGGTATGATCTACATACTTTTCTAATTCGGTATCCCCTTTAACACCAATACCGATAACAATAGCGTCACGAGCCTTAACTTCCTTAACATTGCTCATCATTTTTTCACGCACATCATCTTGCGTAGCTAAGGCTATAACAGGTACGCCCTCTTCAATTAAGGCTAAAGTACCATGTTTTAACTCTCCGCCAGCATAGGCTTCTGCGTGAATATAGGAAATTTCCTTTAACTTCAAAGCTCCTTCCATAGCAACGGCATAGTCGATGGAACGACCTAAGAAGAAGGCATCTTCCTTAAAGCCATAATGTTTAGCAAAAGCCTTAATATCATCAACAGTTTCAAAAATTTCATGACATAAGGTTGGTAATTCCTTCAAATCTGTTAAAATGTGTTTTTCTACTTGACCGTCAAGACGACCATTCAACTGCCCTAAGTAATTAGCTAATAAAAGCAAAGCCACCAACTGAGTCGTATACGCCTTCGTCGAAGCGACAGCAATTTCTGGACCCGCCAAAGTATAAATAACTTGATCTGCTTCACGAGAAATAGACGAACCAACTACATTAGTTACGGCTAAGGTTTTAGCACCTAGGCGTTTTGCTTCTTTTAATGCCGCCAAGGTATCACTTGTTTCACCCGATTGACTAATAACAATCGCTAATGTATGTTCATCTGTCAAAGGATTACGATAACGATATTCTGATGCAATATCCACTTCAACAGGAATACGGGCTAATTTTTCAATATAATATTTAGCCACTAAACCTGCATGATAAGCGGTACCACAAGCGGTAATCAAAATACGATTGATATTTTTTATGGTATCTGGCGTCCAGTTTAATTCTTCATAAACAACCTGACTATTATCATCGGTAATACGACCTGTTAAGGTATCACGAATAGCTTTTGGTTGTTCATAAATTTCCTTTAACATGAAATGTTCATAGCCGCCTTTTTCAGCAGCTTCTGCATTCCAAGATACATGAAAGACTTCCTTATTAACAGGATTACCGTCTCTATCTGTAATCGTTACCGAATCCTTCATTAAGACCGCCACTTCACCATCATTCATAATATAGGTGTCACGTGTATGATTAATAATAGCGGGTATATCTGAAGCAATAAAATTTTCACCCTTACCAAGACCAATAACTAGCGGATTATCTTTTTTGGTACAAATCAAACGGTCTGGTGCTTCTGCACACATAATAACTAAAGAATATGACCCTTCTATACGATTTAGCATCCGCCGTACCGTACCTTCAAAGTCACCATCATATAAATCAGCCAACAAGTGAGCCACCACTTCTGTATCGGTTTCTGATTTAAAGTGATAGCCTTTTTTCATCAATTCTTCTTTAATTGGCAAGTAATTTTCAATAATACCATTATGTACAACCGCAAATAAGCCCTTTTCATCTGTATGAGGATGAGCATTCATATCCGATGGACGCCCATGCGTAGCCCACCGCGTATGACCAATACCAATATGTCCCGGATTAGGATCTTCCTTAACAAGAGCTTCCAAATTGGCTAAGCGGCCAACTCGTTTTTGCACCTTAATCTTACCTGCATTCGCTACGGCAATCCCTGCTGAATCGTAGCCACGATATTCTAACTTAGACAAGCCTTCCATCATGAAGGTCGATGCGTCTTCAAAACCTATATATCCAACAATACCACACATTGAGGTATCCTCCTTATTCACTAACAATCTAACCCCGTGTGATTCCCTTTGTCCCAGCCATCACTGTCTGTCTTTGTCAATCACTATCGATTCGGGTTAATCGGAAGGCATCCGCTGACAAACTCGATACTCCTTCACCTCGTCTACTGTCCCAAGAGCCTTTGGTCAGTACTTGCGCTATTCGCCTTTACGAATTAGGAAACTCCTTTCTATAGGTTACGGCTCATCTGAATTTTACACTCGACTTATTATACTGAACTATAAGAAATTTTGTAAAGGCTTATCAGTAAAAAGACGCCTTTAAAAACAAAAGTTTATAAAAGTAAATAGAAAGAGACTCCCCTTAGCCACTTTACAAGCTTTCCCTAAAAGAAGCCCCCCTATAGTATTTACTTTCTCTCGTTTATAAACTAGCTTACTCAACTAAGCCTTGCTCACGACCAATGCAATCAGCAACCGAGCGACAAATCCGTTCCAATTCACCTTGGTCACTACCTTCAGCCATAACACGAATTAATGGTTCTGTACCAGATGGACGAACAAGAATGCGTCCATTCTCCCCTAGTTCTGCTTCGGCTTCTGCAATGCTGGCTTTAATTAAGGCATTATCTTCCCAGCCCGCCTTAGTAACTACATGCACATTAATTAACACTTGCGGATATTTCACCATTAAGGCAGCTAATTCGGATAAAGGCTGTTTCTTTTCCTTCATAATCGACGCCATCTGTACAGCTGTCACTAAGCCATCACCTGTACTATTATAATCAAGGAAAATAACATGACCTGACTGTTCACCACCAATAGAGTAATTCTTTTCACGCATACGTTCCAATACATAGCGGTCACCAACAGCTGTTGTACAAGATTCCATCCCTAACTCATGAATAGCCTTATGAAAACCAATATTACTCATAACAGTAGCTACTACCATGTTATCACGAAGACGACCCTGTTCTTTTAAATGACGTGCACATAAAAGCATAATTTGGTCACCATCTAAAGCCTGTCCTTTTTCATCAACTAAAAGGCAGCGGTCAGCATCGCCATCATTAGCAATTCCTACATCAGCTCCATGAGCGACAACGGCAGCCTGCAAGCCTTCCAAATGCGTGGAACCAGCATTTTCATTAATATTAACCCCATCTGGATTTACATTAATTGGAATCACTTCAGCCCCTAAACCACGCAACACTTCTGGTCCAACGATAGAAGCCGCTCCATTAGCACCATCATAAACAATTTTTAAGCCATCTAAAGAAATATCTGTTGTAGACTGTACAAATTGTGCATATTCATGAGCTAATTCAGCTTCCCATTTTATCCGACCAATATCAGCACCTGTTGGGCGTTTTAGTTCATTTTCGGCACTCTTACGGCATAATTCTTCAATGCTATCTTCCACTGCATCTGGCAATTTAAATCCTTGCCCATCAAAGAATTTAATCCCATTATCTGGGAATTTATTATGAGAAGCAGAGATAACAACACCGCCATCCCATTCATGTTTACGCACCAAATAAGCCACCGCCGGCGTAGGAATAACCCCAGCAATAACAACATCACCACCAGCAGAACAAATACCTGAAGCAATAGAACTTTCTAACATTGCTCCGGAAATACGCGTATCCCGTCCTATTAAGAATACTGGGCGTTTTTTACCAGAAGCTTGCTGAATATAAGTCGCAGCGGCTCTACCTAAGTGATAAGCCAATTCTGGCGTTAAAAACTCATTAACAACCCCACGTACACCATCAGTTCCAAATAAACGTTCCATTGTTACATTCCTTTCCTCTCCTGCAAGGGTGCATATTGTTGCATCATCTGTAAAGCCATTTCCGCACCATCTAATGCTGCACTCATTATACCACCCGCATAGCCAGCCCCTTCACCCATAGGATATAAGCCCTTAGCACTAGGCGATACGCCTTGTTCATCACGCTTAATCCGAAGAGGGGCTGACGTCCGTGTTTCTATACCTGTCATACATACTTCAGGCCTATCAAAGCCCTTAATCTTACGACCAAAATAAGGAATAGCCTCCTCTAAGGTATCCGTAATATAACTAGGTAGGCATTGATGTAAATCAGCCCACACAACCTTAGGCCGATAGGTATATACTAGCGTTTCATCAGCATGATTCTTAACTATATGCGCTAAAAAATCACCAATCGTCTGTATAGGTGCTGCGTACGTTGCACCGCCCAATTGATAAGCTTTGGCTTCCCACTCTCGTTGAAAAGCCATACCGGCCAAGGGATGGTCACCATAATCTTCTGGGCCAACTGTTACAACCAACGCACTATTAGCCACACCACTATTTCTAGCATAAAGGCTCATACCATTCGTCACTACATGCCCCTCTTCAGAGGCGCTTGCCACCACTTGCCCACCAGGACACATACAAAAACTATAGGCCGTTCGTTTTTTGTCTTTAGTGTGATAGACTAAGGCATAATCGGCCGCCCCTAAGCCTAGAGTTTCTCGATTATCGACTCCATATTGAGCCCTATCAATCATGGTCTGCTTATGTTCAATCCTTACGCCCACAGCAAACGATTTAGCTTCCATAGCTATGTGCCGCTTATAAAGCATCTCATAGGTATCACGGGCACTATGACCTAAGCCTAAAAAGACCACACTCGCAGGAATCTGCTCTGTCCCATTAATAACAAGCCCCATCACTTGCCCATTTTTGACTTCTATATCCGTTACCTTAGCTCCAAATCGGACCTCACCGCCCCAGGCAATAACCTGTTGCCGTAACTGCTTAACCATATGTCTAAGCACATCCGTTCCTACATGAGGCTTGTATTTATATAAGATTTCATGAGGGGCTCCAAAATCAACAAAATACTTAGTAATCTCATGAAGGCGTGGATGCGTCACCCGCGTTGTCAACTTACCATCAGAAAAGGTGCCTGCACCGCCTTCTCCAAATTGTACATTAGATTCCGGCTTAAATTGACCTGTCCGCCAAAAAGCTTCTACATCACTGGTCCTCGTATCTACATCTTGTCCCCGTTCCAACACAAGTGGCCGATAACCTTCGCGTGCCAAATACAAAGCCGCCAACATACCGGCTGGACCAAAGCCAACCACAACTGGCCGATGGGCTAACAGTTGATTCCCTATCTTTACCGCTTCTGGCTCTTGCGGAGAAAAATAAGATATATTTTTCTCTTTATCCACCCACTTAGCCAGCGCCTTTTCTTTTTCAACTTCTAGCAAGAGCGTATATACAAAAGTAATCTGCGGTTTACGCCTCGCATCTACCGCCTTACGAACAAGATGTATAGCTTGTATACGCTTATGCAGGCGCGGGTATTTTCGCTCTAGTATCTCCTTAAGCGAATGCTTGTTTTCTACATTCACTCGTAAATTAATGACTCTCAGCATTATCTGCACCTGTTAACTTCTTACTAATATCAATCTTAATATGCACTCGACTTGGGTTAGCTGTTATATCATCACCTAAGACTAAACCATAATCACCTTCCAAAGACGATGTCAACCCCCATATAGGAATATCAATGGTCTTAATATCAGATAACCCTTTTATAGCTGACTCTTTGCCACCTACACTGATTTGTGCTGGCGTTATAGTTACCTGTTTAACTTCATAGCCGTCAGCTACACTACCAACTAAATTAGGGGTAACCTGTAAGAGTTTAACAGCTCGTATTTTTTCTAAATCTAACTGCGCTTGCCCTTGATGCGGTGTTACCGTAACGCCTTCCACTTCATGCCCACTGCTATCGACAGCAATCAAAGTACCTGATGTACTAAAAGCTTCTGTATGATTCGTCATATTAACACGCAGCATAATATGCGCCACTTCATTCACTAAATGTTTAGCCCCGCTAATAGTAGCCACTTTAGGTACCAGATTAATATTCTTAACAGCTATATTATCTGGCGTTTTCCCTAACTGCATAACCTCCACTGGCATTTCCTTAACCTTAAAATCATCCACGGTAATTGTTGCCGTATCTGGATCAATGGATTCAACCGCCATACCACTTGGTGGTGTAAAATGAATTGGTACATTCTGCTGCCCCGTTGACACATCAGCCAAATCAACATAGGCCTTCATTGTCGTTGGATTTAAGGATAAAACGGTATTTCTAGGTCCTTGTAAATGAACTTTTACCGTCTTAGGCATGTCTTCTATTACATACCTAGAGCTTAAATTCTGTACCTGTACGGGCACGGTATAAGTCACATCTGAAATCGGATTTTGTTCTTTCATAACAAAAAACCAAAGAACAATAGCGCCTACAACGGATAGGATTTTAGCTGGCCAATGATTAAGTAGACTATGTATTAAACGCATTACCATTATCGTCTACCTCCGATTTTCCAAAAACCAGCCCACATAGATTTTGGTTGCAATAAAAAGGCCCGCAACGAATCTCGCATTTGTTGTTCCGGTAATTCCCTATAAATATGACCACCATAGGTATAAGAAATCTTACCTGTTTCTTCACTAACAACCAAAACAACCGCATCAGCCTGTTCACTAAGACCAATCGCTGCACGGTGACGGGTACCTAACTCTGTACTTAAAGACCGGTTCTGCGTTAAGGGCAGCAAGCAACCAGCCGCCATGATACGACTCTTGCGTATAACAACGGCTCCATCATGAAGGGGGGTGTTAGGAATAAAAATATTATTTAATAATTCCCTAGAAACAATACCATCAATCTGAATACCTGTATCGATAATATCGCCTAATCGCACATCTCGTTCAAATACAATCAAAGCCCCAATATGCGCCCGCGCCATAACCTTGCTGGCCGCCATAACTTCCGCAATCATGGCGTCTATATCTTTTTCAGGTGCCTCACTATTGCTGGAGAAAAAACTCCCCCGCCCAATTTGTTCCAGCCACCTCCTAAGTTCTGGCTGAAAAACAATAGGCAATGCAACCATAATCATAGTCATGCCCTGTTGCAAAATCCAACTAACCACATGTAGATTCAGCTCATGACTAACAATATCGATAATCCCCAAGATAATAAGGCCTTTAACAAGGGCAATAGCCCTCGTATTACGTATGGCTACATAGGCCCAATACAACATAAAGGCAACCACAATAATATCTAATACATCTTCTGCATGAAATGTCTGTATTAGCCCTTGTAATTGCAAACCTAACATAAGCGACTCCTTACTTATATATTCTGTGTGCGTATCCACACATCCATATTACCACCACAGACCATGCCTTCTTTAACAGACACATCATCATTTAAATCAACAAAAATGCGCCGAAAAGCTTCTTTCTTATCTAAGGCATCCATCGCACTAAGACGAATCTCATTTTCAGCACGGCCTCCTCCAATAGTACCAAAAATTTGCCCATTCGGATAGACCACCATACTGGTGCCTGCCTTACGAGGAGTGTGACCATGCGTTTGTAATATGGTTGCTACCGCTAATTTTTCACCTTCGCGCTGCTTTAAATAATCAATAAATGCTCGTTCCATTATACTCCCTCTTCTCTCTTTTGTGACAAAAATCGCCCATCACGGCCACGTGTAGCCGCCAAATACTCCCCTACAATCGATATAGCAATTTCCTCTGGTGTCTGCGCATCAATATCAAGCCCAATTGGCCCATGTATATAAGACAATTCTTTATCTGTCCAGCCTTCTTTTTTTAATTGCTGAAAGGCATAATAAATTCGCTTCTGGCTACCCATAATCCCCATATAGGTTTGTCCTAACAAGGGGCGCAACTGTTTCAAACTAGTGCTATCAAATTCATGAGCTCTCGTAACAATAATAATGCCTTTATACGTATGCACAGGTAATTCCTGGCAAATCGCTTCAAAATCAATTTGCTTACGAGTCACTCGTTCATCAAAATACACTGGTTTTAAATACTCCGTTCTATCATCTGCGACGGTTACCTGACAGCCAATAAATACTAACAAGTCCGTAATACAGCGACTCACATGGCCAGCCCCTAAAACTAAAACAGCCGAATCCTTTTGTATAGGCTCTACAAAACACTCTATATCACCAGCTAATACCAAGGCATTAGCCATTTGCTGGTTAATTCTTAATCCCTCTATAACCTCTCCATAAACAACTTCATTGTCTGCCGTATAGATTGACGACTGTCCTGCCTTAGGTCCACTTAACTGAGTAACTAAAAAAGAAAGGCCATCGGCTTCTAATCGCCTAGCCATACTATCATACATAGTCTCCATTTATACTCTCTCCTATAAATGCTAATGCGGCTTCTACAACACCGCCCCCAACAGCTAACGCCTTATCAGATATAGTAAAACAATGCGAATCCTTACAACGAGCATCCACATCACCTAACTTCATACCCTTAGTAACAAGCAAGCCTGATGTAAGAACCCCTCTAAGCACACCTTTTATTTGTGATTTTACTGGCTTATCATCAACAAAACCAATGATTTCGCCCGTTTCTACATGCTCACCAATATAACGTTTAGCTGTAAACAAACCAGCTTCAGGCGCATATAAGACACGTTCTTTTGTATAACCGCCTACATTACCAGGTACACCTGTATTAGGTAAAGCTGGCCCATCATAAATACACCGGCCTAGCGTATGCCCCCGCATGGTCTCAACAACCACATCAACGTCTCTACCAGCTGTAAAGCCCGGTCCGCAAGCAATAACCAAAGGGGCATCATCCGTGTCTGTACCTAAATTATGTTTAGCCAAAATAGCATCAACTACGATAGTCGGCTGCACAATATCAAGAACTTTTTCATAATCTTCCGTCACAACAGGAATCGTCGCCAACTGTCGTCCTTCCTGTTGAGCAGACAATACTAATAAAGCCTCTTCTAAACTCATATAGCGAGCCGTATACCGTTCAACTGTCATTTCCCCTTTATGAACAGCATTACCATAGGCGACTTCTGTACGCACCATCGTTGGAATTTTTATCTCGGTAACAACAACAGGAAAACCTGCCCGCCGAAGGCGATAAATACAGCCAGTTGCTATATCCCCGCCACCACGAACAAGGACAATTTTCTTCATAGTCAACCCTCTTATTCCATCTACTTTATCTAAGCATGCTAAGTAGACCTTTCAAAACCGTTTATACTAAGTATGCCTTCTACTTTGTCTCAATGAAAGCCAATACGTATAAGTAGCAGGACTATCTAAATCAATACCTTCTTCTGTCAGCCCTTGGCAATAGTGAATATAGGGAGCTCCTGCCTCTTGTAATAGATGCCGAGCCCCCTTATCTCCCTCTATTTGTTTCAAAAGGCTTTTCCAATAAACGCCCATAAGTAAGGGATGCCCTAGCTGCCTATCAGGTCCAAAAACAGAACGAATAATCGTTTTATTCGGTTCTTTATTTTTTCTTCGAACTTGCATAAAGTCCTGCACAGCTCTTGCTACTGTGAGACTTTGCAACATAGGTTGATCTGCTAATCCTATTAAAAAACCTACGGTCCCAGGAGTTGCTTCTTCTATAGCAAGACGCAGGGAGTAAGACTGTCCTAGGTCTATCTGTGTATTTAGTACTAGCTGATAGCCGTAGGTCCCTGCTACTTTCTGAGCCTTCCTATCTCCTTGCGCTACAACAGCCACGTATTGAAACCGTACTGCTCTTTCCATAGTCTCCAAAGCCTTCTGACATCCCTCTTTATAAGTACACAAGGCCTGTTCCAAAAGCGTTCTCTGCCTCTGCCAGGGCAAATGAAGCTTATTCTGTCCCATACGCCGCGACTGACCAGCGGCTAAGATACAAACTCTTATGACTTCCATAGGAAACGCCGCCGAATTTCACAACTAGCCTTATAACCATCAGCCAAAAAGATTTCTTCTAAATCGGCCTGTTGCAATTCATCTAAAAAAGCTTCCACATAATGAAGGGGTACCGTATTATACCCAGTACAAAACAATGCTTTTTTGCCCTTACTATATTGGAAAAGCCCTTCTTTATGAAGAACCAATCGAGCCAATAAGAAAGGCGTCATTATAGCCCCTTCTTCTCTTTCTAACAAATGACATACTTCTGGTAAATTATGTACATACATAGGTGATAAAGGCTTCGTAAGCATTTGTAAATTAAGCACCCCTATGGTTGTAGCTGTTAGACTTGGTATCACTGGTTCTGTCTTTTTTGGTGCCTTTAGCCATTTTTCTTTAGCTCCATCTGCTTCGACTAAAATCTGCCAATCAGGATGAACTTGAGCCATAGCCTCTATCTGTCTATCCGTAAGAGCCTGCACCTTAGTCCCTTCTATACCAGAGAACCAAGCACTACAGCGGCCCCTTTGGATGGCCTGACTGCACCAATGATCGGCTTCATTAAAGTCATCTCCATAAAAAGGATTCCACTGGGCTACCTGTGTTTCATACAAACGTGTCGTCGTGGTTACCAATAAAGGCTGACCACTATATTCACCATATTCTACTAGCTTCGTTAGCACTGTCGTCTTACCACCAGCGCCTACTAAAGCCGTAATACCTGGTCTTACTAATTGTTTCCAATAATCACGTTGTCTAATCATAAAGCACCCTCCTTATAGAAATACAAAGCCTCTACTTTTCTTGCATAGCCATAAATACTTCTTCTGGAATCATCGGTAAATTAGGTACTGAAGCACCTACTGCCTGGAGTATAGCATTATGTACAGCAGGGCAAGATGTATTAATAACAACTTCTCCAATAGACTTCACACCAAAAGCGCCCGATGGCTCATAAGATTCTACAAAATCAACTGTAATCGGTCCAAAATCCTGCCGTGTTGGTACCTTATAGTGCATAAAATTATTCGTTTCTAAACGGCCGGTTGAGGAATAGCGAACTTCCTCCGTTAAGGCCATACCTAAGCCTTGCGTAATACCACCTTCAGCCTGTACATGAGCCAACATAGGATTAACAAGAGTACCACAATCAACAACTGCATAAAAATGTGTAGGCACCACCTTGCCTGTCTCTGTATCAACCGATACTTCGGCAACACCTATCATAAAAGGCGGTGGCGATGTAGGACTACTCCACGTAGCGAAACCTGCTAATTGCTGACGATTGACACCACAAGTTTCCCTTTCAGCAAAGGCCTCTATAGATAAAACTTGACTGCCATCCCGCATACGCAGCTCTAACCCATCAAAGTCAATCCTATCAATGCTTGTTTCCCAACGTTTAGCCGCTAATTCTATAATCTTCTTGCGCAAATCTTCCGCTGCTAATTTAGCTGCTGTCCCCGTCACATAGGTCGTACTTGATGCATAAGAACCAGGGTCAAAAGGCACAACATCTGTATCCGCTTCATAAATATGCATGTTTGCCATAGGGCAACCCAAAACTTCACAAGCCATTTGCTGTAAGACCGTATTAGCCCCCATACCCATATCGGTAGAGCCAGTATATAAAGTATACTGGCCTTCTTCTTGCAAACGAATTTCTACAGAAGCCACATCAATCTTAGCTACCCCGGACCCTTGAAAGGCCATAGCTGCACCTAAACCGCCTCGATGGGTTTCATCAATCTGCCAGCTATGCGGTCGTTTATCCCAGCCAGACAGCTCTTTTACCCGCGCAATAGCCTCTGGAATGAGCCCCGACTCTAATCGTTCATCCTCCCCAAACACCAAGGCCCGTTCTCCTACACGTAAAACATTCTTCTCACGTAGTTCAATTTCATCCATATCTATCTTCTTAGCTAATTCTGATACGGCATTCTCTAAGGGCCACAAGGCTTCTGTTGCCCCATAACCACGAAAGGCACCACCTGACGAATGATTGGTATAAACGACATCCCCTTCATAGCGTACAGCCTTCAATTTACCATAAAGGCCGATTGACTTATGTTCACCTGCTGTCAAAGTCGTGAAAGCGTGATACCCATAAGCTCCCGCATCAGATAGGGTATACATGTCAATAACGCGTATAAATCCATCCTTTGTCGCACCAATACGAATGGTCCATTCTCTTGCATGCCGTGTCGTTGAACACGTATTCGCTTCACTACGGTCATAAATAAGAACAGACGGCTTTTTTAATTTCCAAGTTACAAAGGCACAGGCCGGTTCTACACAAGCCGTCTGCTTAGACCCAAAGCCACCACCAATGCGTGGTTTTATAAGACGAATTTTACTAGCCGAAATTCCTAAGGCTCGAGCTAACTGACGACGTACATGAAAAGGAATCTGTGTGGAACTCGTTACCACTAAACGACCAAACTGATCAATAGTAGAAAAGCAACGAAAAGTCTCCATAGCGGACTGTACAGTGGCTTGGTCAAAATATTTGCCTTCATGTACATAATCACAGGCCGCTAATTCAACCTCTACATCACCAACGACATGCTTATAGGAACAAGCAATATTCCGTTTAGGGTCGCCACCTACAGGAAAGTTATAACTTAAATCTTCTTCATTGTGAATAATAGATGGATTATCTATCGCCTCATGTATATCAAGTATAGGCTTTTTTACGTCATACGTAACCTTTACAAGAGCTTCGGCTTTTAAAGCCGTTTCTTCATCAACAGCTACAACAAAGGCTACCGCATCACCTACATAGCGTACGACCTTATCTAAAATCAAAGTATCGTAAGCTGATGCCTCCGGATAAGTCTGTCCAGCCAAAGTAAAGCGCGTTTGCGGCACATCCTTATAGGTAAATACAGCCTCCACTCCAGGTACTTTCATAGCGGCACTAGTATCTATGGATACAATTTCCGCAAAGGGATGGGGGCTTCGTTTCACCTTTATAACCAAGGCATGGGCCGGCACAAAATCTTCTGTATAGGCAGCGCGGCCACTTAAGATGGTCTCCGCATCTACCTTCTTATATGACTGTCCTACGTGTTTCATTGTTCCATTGCCTCCAAGTACTTACGAATCCCTCTAAGTTGCGACTGATAACCTGTGCAACGGCATAAGTTCCCTACTAAAAAATCTTTTATTTCCTGGTCCGTAGGATGAGCTTTTTTACGTCGTAAGGCCATTACGCTCATCATCATGCCTGTTGTGCAATAGCCACACTGATCCGCCCCTTCAGAAGCTAAACACTCACCTAAAAAGGCTGCTTCCTCTTTAAGACCTTCTAAAGTAGTAATCGTATGGCCTTGCGCACGCACTGTCAAATAAGCACAAGATAAAATGATTTCTCCATCAACCCATATCGTGCACAAGCCACAGTTCGTTGTATCACAACCACAACGCACACTATAAAGACCTAAGTTACGCAAGGTGGTCAGCAGCATTTCATCTGGTGCTGCCTGCACCGTGTAAAGTTGACCATTAACGTTCAATTGTAAGGTAAGGCTCATACGTTTACCTCCTCTACTAAGCGTTTTACTAAGACAGCGGCCATTGCTTTTCTATAAGACTCTGATGCATGAGAATTCGATTGAAAGGTAAGCTCTTCTTTCACCTTATCCATAGCCATAGGTAAACCATCTAGCCCTTCTTCTGTTACTATTTGACTAGTCGCTTGTGCTTTAGTCGCTATTCCTGGACGGCCTCCTATATATATTTCATACTTATGATTGTCTAATCGAATAGCACCTGTTATATAAGGAAAATCAGCATTTGATTTACGTAAAGCTAGGGAAGCCACTTTCGGCGCTGTTAAATCGAATCGAATCTCCTTAATTATATGTCTTTCCCTATAAGCAGCATATGATTCCGCAGACAAAACCGTATTATCCGCTAAAACGACTTGTCCGTGCAGGGCTAAGAAAACCGGCCAGATATCCGAAAAGCCAAATCGGCCAGCTATCGAACCGCCTATAGTCGCCATATTACGAAATTGAACGCCTAAAATAGCATGTATCGCTTTTACAAACGCCCCATCAGCTAGACTACGACAAACTTCATTTTCTTCTATTTGTCTCTGCGTAACCATACTGCCTATACAAAGCTGACCCTCTTCCACTCGAATATAATCGAGTCCACATAAGGATAAATCAATTACAAGAGGCCACTTTCTTTTAGCCAACCGCAACCAACAACCGGCTCCTAAAAGCGGAGCCAACTTATTTCTCTTAGCTAAAGCATCGGCCTCTTCTAGGGTCTTTGGTTGTTCTAATCGTGTAAAACGTAACATAGACTCTCCTTTTCTCTTTCCTACTATATAGGTCTATTATATCATTTACAGGCTTATTCCCCTACACTATATAATACGATAAAAAAAGATTAGCTCCTATCTATTCGATACAAGCTAATCTAGTAAATATTTCTACATATAATTCTCTCATACACAATATTTATCTCTTATAGGATACTTTTATTCTATAACCTATAAGCCTAAATTACTGAATATATCGCCTCAACTCCCCCCATAACCTGCCCTATAACCTATAAGCCAGACATTATATATCCATGACATACAAAAAAAGAGACGAGCTAAGCTCGTCTCTGCTGTATGGCGGAGGATTAGGGATTCGAACCCTAGCGACGAAATGACTCGTCCTAACGATTTAGCAAACCGTCCTCTTCAGCCTCTTGAGTAATCCTCCATACGCTACTCGGATATAATAGCATACAAGGCCTACAACCGTCAATAAGTAAAGTTAAAGTTTTCTAAATCGACTGCTTACTTACTTTTGCCTTTAAGAGGCGTTTTAACTTTGGGACAAAACGAAAAACCATCTGGTAAATCGCAAAACCAATAGCCACTACAATAGCCCCACTAATAGCTAAGGCTTCACCACAAGAGTAAATCGCATAGAAGCAATAGACAATAGCTACACCCGTCATAAAGTACATAGCCAAACGCAAACGGCTGGATGCACCTTCTCGTTTCAACATAAAATGAACGCCAATACAGCACATAATATAAGGTACTACATTAGTAACAACAGCTAAATTAACTAAATTTTCAAATTGCTTATATAAAGATTCATCTGTTGTCATAAGCGCCATACCTGTCTGGATAAGCAAAATAATGACAATCCCCCGTACTGGTGAATCCGTCTTATTTACGCGAGCAAACACCTTAGGAAATAGGCCATTTTCGGCACAGCTTTTAAATACGCGAGACAAGGTAAATTGCCAGCAAAGAATGGCGCCGCAGCAAGAAATAACCATGGCCGCCATAACTGCATGTCCAATCGTATCATTAAACATATAAGCAAAAGCCAATCCAAAAGGCGCTGTGGAATGCAATAAATCAAGATTCGGTACAATGCCTGCCATAATATTAGTAGACAATACATAAATCACCGCTACCGCTAGTGTACCAAAGAATGTAGCAATCGGTACATTTCGTTTTGGATTTTCTACGGCATCCATATTAGCTGCTGCTGATTCAAAACCAAGAAAGCCCCACAAGGTTAAGGCAATAGAATCACTGACTGCATCAAAAAAAGGCAAATGTTGTGGATTCCAAACCGAAATGTATAAATCAGGACTAAACCAATACCAACCAGCTACGCTGATAAAAAGTACTGGTAAAATAGTCCCCCAAACTGTAATATTACCAATTTGCCCCGTCTTATTGCTGCCACCAAAATTAAGGACGGCTGCCATCCATAAGAGAGCTATCGTCGCCATACTAACTTGTACAGGCGTTAAGGTAATATCAAATAAAACAGCTGCATAACCAACGGCCGAAATAGCAATGGCCACATTGGCAATAACTAGCGAAATGGCATAAGAATAATTTGCCATAAAATGTCCAGTCCTACCAAATGCATATTCGGAATAACCGCCCATGCCCCCAGTCTTCTGCGTAAACACACCACACTGTGCGAAAATATACGCTAAAATCAACGATCCAAACGCTGTAATTAACCAAGATAAAACAGAAACGGTACCTACCTCTGCTAATTTGGAAGGTAACATAATAATTCCAGCCCCCATCATATTGGCTGCAACCAATGTGGTTAACTGAAATACTGACATTTTCTTAGCGGTGGTTTTCATGTATCAAGCCCCTTTCTTCTACAGTCTGTACGCACTCAATTCTCATCATTTTTGTACAGTCTGTTCATCGTAATGTAACCGCCAACAGGCCACCAGTCCGAGCGGGATGTGCTCTGATGTGGTGCCTTGTATTTAATTATGCCTTATTCTACCATTGATTTTTTCAATTGAAAAGCAAAAATCCAGCAAAAATAAAAGTCCTGCCAATCCAATTACTTACTGGTTTGACAAGACTTTTTTCATAAGCGCCTCAAAACGTCCGTTATCACTATGTTTTTGTCTTTATAAAATAAAAACCCGCTCTATTCCTAGAGCGAATTTTTACACATATTGTTAATATTCTATACTTACAAATATTCTCAGGTCTACTAAAGCGACATCTGACAAGCTAAGACTAGCTTACAGCATATGAAGCTGCTCAGCCCAAGCATGAAGCTGTTTTTCCTGCACCTCTATGCTAGCCTTACCATGTACTCGCTGCCGTTCTACACATTCTGGTGCGGTGCCACTATAATTCTTCCGGCCTGCAATACACGCCGGAATAGAAATCGCATTAAATATATCTTCTTCGAAATAAGGCGAAATGCCTTTAAAATCCTCTAAAGATAAATCTAACAACACGCAACCTTTTTCAATACAATGCTGTACCGCAGCGCCAACAATAGCATGAGCTTCCCTAAAAGGTACACCTTTCTTAGCCAAATAATCTGCCATATCCGTTGCATTAGAAAAGTCGTCATCTAGGACTTTACGCATATGGTCACCATTTACCTTCATATGCCGAAGCATATCTGCCGTAATGGATAAACCAAAATGTAAGGTATCAACGGCATCAAATAAACCTTCCTTATCTTCTTGCATATCCTTATCATAAGTTAATGGCAGCCCCTTCATCATAGTTAAAAGCCCCATTAAATGGCCATAAATACGACCCGTCTTACCACGTACTAATTCACACACATCAGGGTTCTTCTTCTGTGGCATAATACTAGAACCCGTACAGTGAGCATCATCTAATTCAATAAAATTAAATTCATTAGTAGACCAAATAATGAGTTCTTCACTAAGACGACTCAAATGCATCATAACCATAGAAGCAAAGTGTAAGAATTCCAATACATAATCCCTATCACTAACTGCATCCATGCTGTTTTCATAAATAGAAGAAAAATGTAATAAATCTTGAGTAATGGTCTGGTCTATCGGATACGTCGTTCCTGCCAAAGCCCCAGCTCCTAGAGGCATAACATCAGCATAATCAAAAATAAGACCTAAGCGTTTAAAGTCCCGATTAAACATAGAGAAATAAGCCATCATATGATGAGCAAACAAAACCGGCTGCGCCCGCTGCATATGCGTATAACCAGGCATAATCACCTCTTTATACTTTTCAGACACTTCTAGCAGGGCTTTTTCCATATCAATAAGGAGCTCACCCATATGAAGAACCGATTTGCGCACGTACATATGCAGGTCAACAGCACATTGGTCATTACGACTCCGCCCCGTATGCAAACGGCCACCCGCTTCACCAATGGCATCTGTTAAGCGTTTTTCAATATTCATATGAATATCCTCTAAGGCTACGGAAAAATCAAAAGTGCCTGCATCAATTTGTTTTTCTATTGCATCAAGTCCCTTAATAATAGCCTTAGCATCGATATCCGAAATAATCCCCTGCTTAGCTAACATAGTCGCATGCGCCTTACTACCGGCAATATCTTCTTTATACATACGGGAATCAAAAGCGATAGAAGATGTAAAATCCTCTACCGCTTTATCTGTCCCTTTGGTGAATCGTCCGCCCCAAAGTTTTGCCATTATAAACCTGCCTTTTCCTTCATCAATGCATTAATCTTAAGTGGCAAGCCGAACAAGTTAATAAACCCTTCTGCATCAGCCTGATTATATACATCATCTTCTTCAAATGTTACAAATTCTTGACTATACAAGGAATAAGGAGACGTAGCTCCAGCACTAATAATATTCCCCTTATATAATTTCAAAGTTACTTGTCCAGTTACTGTTTTTTGCGTATTATCAACAAATGCTTGCAAAGCATCCATTAAAGGAGAGAACCACATACCATCATAAACAAGTTCTGCAAATTTATTAGCTACCATTTCTTTGAAGTGGTAAGTCGCCCGATCTAAGCATAAATATTCCATTTCCCGATGGGCATACATAATAATCGCTCCGCCTGGATTTTCATAAACACCACGAGACTTCATGCCTACCAACCGATTTTCTACAATATCAACAATACCAATACCATTAGCAGCCCCCAATTCATTTAGGGTGGTTAATAATTCCAATGGTGTGCCTGTCTTGCCATTAACCGCTACTGGTACGCCTTCCTTGAAGTCGATAGTTACCGTCGTATCTTTATCCGGTGCGTCTTCTGGTTTTTTAGTTACCAAATATACATCGTCTTTTGGTGCGTTCTTAGGATCTTCTAAATCGCCACCTTCATGGGATAAATGCCATACATTCTGATCCATACTGTAAGGATGAGATTTAGTGGCAACAACAGGAATGTTATGTTTGGCTGCAAATTCCATACAGTCTTCCCGCGATTTTAAATCCCATTCCCGCCAAGGAGCAATAATCTTTGTATTCGGAGCTAACGCCTTAATGGCTAATTCAAAACGTACTTGGTCATTGCCTTTGCCTGTAGCACCGTGAGCAATCGCATCAGCACCTTCTTGCTTGGCAATTTCTACTAATTTTTTAGCAATTAATGGACGAGCAAAAGAAGTACCTAATAAATATTTACCTTCATATACAGCACCCGCTTTTACTGTTGGCCAAATATAATCAGCTACAAATTCTTCTTGTACATCTAAGATAAAGGCTTTAGATGCACCGGATGCAATAGCTTTCTTTTCTACGGCTGGATAATCTTCCGGCTGGCCTAAATTACAGCAAACAGCAATAACTTCACAACCATAATTTTCTTTTAACCAAGGAATAATAACTGATGTATCTAATCCACCAGAATAGGCTAATACAACTTTCTTAATCTGACTCATACGTAACACCTCTCGCACTATTATGTATCTATAAAACAAAACGTTTATCTCTATGCGTTTTATTATACATACAGTTGTATAATAATGCAAGCTTTTTACTTATTTTCTTTTGTTACATAATGTAAAAGTCC
>SAMEA3663124__coassemble_55_pt1 | contig 41126 bp, 41 predicted proteins | sample SAMEA3663124__metabat2_low_PE_003 | metagenome-assembled genome bin SAMEA3663124 (sample SAMEA3663124) | pig gut metagenome | biome: pig gut; feature: pig-associated habitat; material: faeces | place: Denmark | collected 2012
AACCATGTCAAATAGAATTTACAAAATATAAAGGAAGAAGGATATCAATAATGGAATTAAATGTAGAACAGATTATGGAGATATTACCTCATCGTGCCCCTTTTTTACTGGTAGACAAGATTACTGAAATGGAGCCTTTCAAGTATGCTGTCGGCTACAAGAACATCACTTTCAATGAGCCACAGTTTGCAGGCCATTTCCCAGGCAAGCCAGTTATGCCAGGTGTTTTAATTACGGAAGCTATTGCTCAAGTGGGTGGCATTTGCTTGCTATATCCAGAAGAAAACCGTGGCTTGATTCCATTGTTTACAGGTATTGATAAAGTACGTTTTCGTCGTCCTGTAACACCAGGCGATACTATGCGTATGGAAGCTAATATTGTTAAGATTAAAGGCAAAATGGGTAAGGTTGAAGGTCGTGCCTTTGTTAATGACCAGTTAGCTGCCAGTGGTGAATACATGTTTGCCTTGATGGAGGCTAAAAAATAAGAGTGCATTGATTCACCTAAATGAGTAAGGAGTGACCGTAATGATAGTGGTTGGTATGGAGAACGCGACATCCAATATACATAGTTCGGCCGTCATCCATCCGGACGCACAGTTAGGCAAAGATGTCATCGTAGGCCCAGGAGCGGTAATCGGTGAACATGTTGTTATTGGTGACGGCACTAAAATTGGGGCTAATGTAGTTGTAGGTGGTTGGACAACAATTGGTAAACGATGCGAATTGTATCCAGGCGCTTCTGTTGGACTTGAACCGCAGGATTTGAAGTTTAAAGGCGAAAAGAGCTTTTGTTATATTGGTGATGAGACTGTACTACGTGAATGTGTTACTGTTAGTCGGGCTACCGGCGAAGGGGAAGAAACGCGTATTGGTAATAATTGTCTATTCCAAGCTTGTACTCATGTAGCTCATAACTGCCAGGTCGGTAATAATGTTATTATGAGTAATTGTGCTGGACTAGCAGGACATGTGGTTGTAGAAGACCGCGTAGTTATTGGCGGTATTGCAGGGGTTCATCAATTTGTAAAAATTGGACGTAATGCTATGGTTGGTGGTATGTCCAAGGTCGTACAGGATATTCCCCCTTATGTAATTGCTGATGGACAGCCAGCACGAGTTATTGGACTAAATTCGGTTGGTCTATCTCGGGCTGGTATATCAGAAAATGTACGACATGATTTAAAAACAGCCTTTCGCATTATTTATCGGTCTGGGTTTAGTTTATCACGGGCTATTGAAGAAATGGAAATGCAATTGGACGCATCACCGGAAATTGACAATCTCTTGCGCTTCCTGCGTAATGCGGATCGTGGTATTATGCGTACACGCGTACGGAGAGATTAATACGAGGAGCCTTGCCTTGTCATTCTCAGGATGATGAGGAAGGCTTTTTTTATAGGTATGGGAAAGGATTTAATGAGTATGGCAAAAGTAGGACTGATTGCTGGTGTAGGTAATTTACCAGTAGAATTTATGCGAGCTGCCCAGCATGAAGGCTATGAAGTCGTGGTTATTGCCGTATTGCCAACTGTGGCGCCAGAACTTAAGGCAGAAGCTGATGCCTATTATGAAATTCATGTAGCTAAGCTAAATAAAATATTAAAGACTCTTCATAAGGAAGGTATTACGGAAGTGACCTTTCTGGGGAAAGTAACAAAAGAGCTGCTCTTTAAGGGTTTAGTCATGCCAGACCTGCGGGCTTTGAAGGTCTTAAATCGTTTGCGGAATCGTAAGGATGATACGATTATGTTGGCTATTGTAGAAGAACTTCATAAGGAAGGCATTCAAGTAGCTGACCAGACTATTTATATGAAGTCACTTATGCCTAAGGCCGGTGTACTGACTAAGAAGGCACCTAATCAAGAAGAACTTGATGACATTCAATTCGGTTTCGCTGTGGCCAAGCAGATGGGCGCTTTAGATATAGGACAAACAGTGGTTGTCAAACATAAGGCGGTTATGGCTATTGAAGCTATCGAAGGAACAGATGCCTGTATTAGTCGAGGGGGGCAATTAGGTAGGGGACAAGCCGTTGTCGTTAAGACAGCGAAGCCAGAACAAGATGTACGGTTTGATGTGCCCGCTGTAGGTTTGACTACCTTGCAGTCTATGATTGATGGTGGTTGCAGTGTGCTAGCTATGGAAGCGGAACGGACGATTTTTGTAGAGCAGGACGCTGTATTAGAGCTGGCTAATAAGAAGGGCATCGTTATTTGTGCCGTGAATGAATAAGAATTAGAGAAAGGATTATCATGAAGATTATGTTTTCAGCTGGGGAAGCGTCAGGTGATATTCATGCATCTCGTGTGGCTCGTGAATTAAAAGCGCTCTATCCAGATGTGTCTATGTTTGGCATGGGCGGCGATTTGATGGCAGACGCTGGCGTTGACATTATTTATGATATTAAAAATCTAGGCTATATTGGATTTGTAGAAATTCTTAAGGCTCTGCCTTTTTTCTTTAAGCTTCGGTCTATGTTAAAAGAGGCCATGATTAAGGAAAAACCAGACGTGCTTGTTTGTGTGGATTATCCTGGTTTTAATATGAAGCTGGCTAAGGTAGCTTACGAATTAGGCATTCCGGTTGTTTATTATATTGCTCCTAGCATTTGGGTATGGCACAAGAGCCGCGGTAAGGATATTGCTAAGTATGTAAAACGGGTTATTTCTATTTTTCCCTTTGAAGCTAAGGCGTATAGAGAATTTAATGTTGATGTAGATTTTGTGGGGCATCCCCTCTTAGATATTGTTAAGCCGGAATTAACAAAAGAAGAGACCTATGAATATTTTCACATGGACCAAGAGGCTTGTAACATCCTTCTTATGCCAGGTAGCCGCAAGCAGGAGATTAGCTCTCTTTTAGATATGATGCTCAGTGCAGCAAAGCATTTTCTTCAGACGCATCCGTCAGCTCATTTCTATCTGCCAAGAGCTCATACTATTAGTCGAGAGGAATTGCAGGCTATTCTTGCTAAGCATCCAGAGGTAGGGGTGACGATTACGGAAGATTATACCTATGATTTAATGCAGGTCTGTAAAGCGTGCTTGGCGGCTTCTGGAACCGCGACCTTGGAGACGGCACTTATGGATTTGCCGACGGTACTTTTGTATCGGGTGGCATCGCTCACTTATTGGATAGCCCGTTTAATTGTCCATGTAAAGTGGGTTGGCTTGCCCAATATTGCAGCAGGGCGGGAAGTGATTCCGGAATTAATCCAAGATGCTGTCAGTCCAGACAACGTATATAAGCATTTGACCGCGATTATTGATGATACAGATAGATATAAACAAATGAAAGATGATTTACTCGAAGTGCGTAAGGCGCTAGGCCAATCTGGTGCAGTACGGCGGGTAGCTCAAAGTATTGCCGAGATTGCCCGTAGGGAGGATACGCATGGGAAGTTATAAACGTTTATTGTTATTTGTAAAACCCTATGGTTTTACTTTAGCTTTTGGCTTAATTTGTATGATTGTAGCGGCGGCAGCCTATTTGATTGTCCCTTGGCTTATTAAAGACGTTGTTAACAAGGTGTTACAGGCAAAAGATTTAGCTACTCTAAATTTAATCGTCATTGCTATTTTGGCGGTTTTCTTAGTGCGTGGCTTTGCGACCTATGGACAGACTTATACAATGCAATATGTAGGCCAACGGGTCATTATTGATTTGCGGGAGACCTTGTTTAAACACCTACAAAAGTTAGATCAAGCCTATTTTGACCGTCGGCAGACGGGGGTTATTATGAGTAACCTAACCAATGACGTAGGTGCTCTGCAGTCAGCCATTGTAGATAACTTGATTGCCATGATTACCGAAGGAGTTACTCTGATTGGATCCTTGGTATCTATGATTGTTTTAGATTGGCGGTTGACGTTAGTCACCTTAATTATTGTACCTGTTGTATTAGGTATTATTAATATCTTTGGTAAACGCCTTCGTTTAGCTGGTCATGATGTGCAAGGGCGTATTGCTGATATTACGGCTCTCTTGCAGGAAACGGTGTCCGGCATGCGCATTGTTCGCTCCTTTGCTCGCGAAAATTATGAAGTAAAGCGTTTTGAAAATGTTAATCAGGAGAACTTCCAAGCTGTTATGAAGGCTACGCGGTTGACCAGTTTATTGAGTCCAATGGTTGAATTCTCAGCCGCTATCGCTGTAGCGGTTATCTTATGGTATGGTGGGTATTCGGTTGTAAAAGGCATGATTAGTGCCGGTGCTTTAATTGCTTTTTTAATTTATGCGATTAACTTGTCTAATCCAGTTAAGCGCTTAAGTCAGGTATATGGGAATATTCAAAAGGCTATGGCAGCTGGTGACCGTGTTTTTGCTATTTTAGATACGCAGCCAACCGTAAAAGAAAAAGCAGATGCCATTACTTTACCAGAAATTAAGGGACGCGTTAAATTTGATCATGTTAGTTTCTCTTATGACGGAGAAAAGAATGCCCTACATGAAATGGATTTAGATATACCAGCTGGTTCTATGACGGCGATTGTGGGGCCGTCGGGAGCTGGTAAAACGACAATTGCTAACCTAATCCCTCGCTTTTATGATGTAACTGGTGGTACACTGTATGTAGACGATTACGATGTACGGGATGTTACCTTTGCATCTTTGCGTGGACAAATTGGGGTTGTGCCGCAGGAAACCGTTCTTTTCAATGCGTCTGTTAAGCAGAATATTTTGTATGGGCGCTTAGATGCCAGTGACGAAGAAGTTTATGCAGCAGCTAAGGCGGCCAATGCCTTAGAATTTATTGAACGCATGCCTCTAGGTATGGAGACCATTATTGGGGAACGAGGCAATGCTTTATCTGGGGGGCAACGTCAGCGTATTTCTATTGCGCGGGCTATTTTGAAAGATCCTAAGATTTTGATTTTAGATGAAGCGACTTCCGCACTGGATACAGAAAGTGAAAAACTAGTACAAGAAGCATTGGACAGACTTTTGAAAAATCGGACGGCTATTGTTATTGCCCATCGTTTGAGTACGATTAAGGATGCCGATCGTATTGTCGTTTTACAGCAAGGGCGTATTGAAGAAATCGGTACGCATGAAGAATTAATGCAGCATGGTGGTACCTATAAGCATTTGTATTCCATTCAATTTGCAAGTAAAGGGTAATTTATGTATTTGGTATATAATATTCTTCTCATTATTTACTGGATTGGATTGATACCGGTCATTATTTACCGATTGACATTTGAAAAAGGTTTTTATGAGAGGACCAAGCAAAGTGCTGGCTTTATGCCAGAAGCCTTAATGAAGAAAATAGAAGGACGACGGGCTATTTGGCTGCATGCGGCCTCTGTCGGTGAAATTGTAGCTACGAGCCCTATTGCTAAGGAAATTAAGCGAGAATTTCCAGAAGCCGTGGTTATCGTATCCGTTGTTACAGCAACAGGTCATGATATGGCGGAACGAATCATTCCAGAAGCTGATGGTATTATCTATTTTCCTTTAGACTTGACTTTTTTGACACGGCGTATTCTTCGAATCGTTAAACCTATAACGATTTTAATTGTAGAAACAGAGATTTGGCCGAATTTCCTTCATATTGCTCAGGAAGAAAAGATACCAGTTATGATGGTAAATGGTCGTATTAGTGACCGCAGTATGCGGCGTTACCTCTTTGTTAAGGGGTTTATGAAAGACATGCTGCAGTCTATACAGATATTCTGTATGCAATCGGCTGGTGATGCTAAGTATATCAAGTTATTAGGTGCACCAGAAGATAGAATTAGAGTTACAGGGAATACCAAGTATGACCAGACCTATGCGACGGTAACGCCAACAGAGCGGCAGGAACTCTTGAATGAGTTTGGTTTTGGTCATAATCATCCTATTATTGTAGCGGGCAGTACCCATAGAGGGGAAGAAGATGCTATTTTTACAGCTTTTAAAGAAGTCTTAAAAGAAGCGCCTGGGGCCCGCTTACTAATTGCACCACGAGAAATTATGCGTGGCGGTGAAGTGAAGAATCTGTCGGAAGGGTATGGCTTACGGGCTATTTGCCGTAGTGTTATGAAAGAACCGGTGCATGAAGAGATTCCTGTGGTTGTTTTAGATACCATTGGTGAATTGGGCCGTTTGTATAGCTTAGGTGATATTATCTTTGTTGGTGGGTCCTTAGTGCGCACAGGAGGCCATAATATATTGGAACCAGCCGCTCATGGTAAGCCTATTATTGTGGGACCTAATATGTTTAATTTCAAGGAAATTTACGCCTTGTTAAGTTCTCGTCATGCTTGCCTTATGGTGCAGGATACGAAGGACTTAACGCGGACTATTTTGAAATTGTGTCATGATAAGGCCTTGCGTCAGGAAATGAGTGATAATTGCCTGCGCTTAATGGCTGAGAATAAAGGGGCAACGAAACGCAACTTAGTGGAAGTACGTAAGTTGTTTAAAGCAAATCATATTATTCCTTAATGATGGAGGAGGACTGCATCGTGAAAGGTGAACAAGCGTTTAAGCGGTTAATTAGCGGACAGATTAAGGGACCTTTAGCTGCGGTTGGCCGTAGTGGTTTAGCCTTGCTTAGTAAAGGCTATGAAAAAGCGGTGGCTATACGTAATGATAAGTATGACCGCCAAGGGGGCGTACAGGCATCGGTGCCGGTTATTTCCGTAGGAAATATTACAGCTGGTGGCACAGGTAAGACCCCTATGGTGCAGTATATAGGTAGTCATTTGTTAAGCCAAGGCCATAAGCCGGCTGTCTTAAGTCGTGGCTATGGTGCTAAGGATACCAAGACTAATCGAATTATTTCAGATGGACAAGAGTTATTTGTTACCCCACAGGAGAGTGGGGATGAACCGTGGTTGCTTGCGTCGTCTCTGCCAGGTATGGGTGTGGTCATTGGTCGTGAACGGGCAGTGTCTGCTAAGATAGCTGTTGAGCAGTTGGGGGCGGATGTTTTAATCTTAGATGATGGTTTTCAACATCGAGCCTTAGCTCGTGATCTGGATATTGTTCTCGTTGATGCGGTTACTCCCTTTGGTTATGGGCATGTTTTACCCAGAGGACTTTTACGGGAACCAATGACGTCTTTAAAACGGGCGGATATCGTTGTGTTGACAAAGACGAGTCTAGCCAGCCCTAAGGCGGTAGAAGCGGTAAAAGAACAGGTTCGTGCGATTGTTCCAGATATGCCAATTGCTTGTACTAATCATGTGCCTAAAGGTGTACAGCAATTAGATGATTGGATTAATGGGTGTAAGCGACAGCCTGTTGGTACAGATAAGAATTATAAATACTTAGTAGCTACAGGTATTGGTCAGCCACAATCTTTTGTAGAGACCTTAGAAAGGCAAGGGTATACGGTAGTTGGTACCTTAGCCTTTGGTGATCACCATGCGTATACAGATGAAGATGTTGTTCGTATGTGGACGGATGCCTTTGCTAGTGGTGCCGATGCTATCTTTTTAACGGAGAAAGATGCCGTTAAACTAGCTACGGTAGAGGCTATGAAGGATTTGAAACTGCCAGTAAATGTACTTAGTATTGGTATTGAATTTGCTGAAGGGGAAGTTGAGTTTATACAGTTTTTACAGAGAGTCATGTCTCGTTAGGAGGATATTGTGAAAATTGCATGCATTATACCATCAAGATATGGGTCTACCCGTCTGCCAGGTAAACCACTAGCCGATATTGCTGGCCAGCCTATGATTCAGCGTGTATATAGTCAGGTGAAAAAAGCGTCTCTACCTGCTGAAGTCATTGTAGCAACGGATGATGAACGGGTAGCAGCAGCGGTTAAAAGCTTTGGTGGACAGGTAGTTATGACGGATGCCAATCATGCAACAGGAACTGACCGGCTGGCTGAAGTGGCTCGCAAGCATCCAGATATTGATGTGATTATCAATGTACAAGGAGATGAGCCTCTAATCGAACCGAGTCTGATTGATGCGTTAGGACAGCTTTTTATTGATGATTCTACAATGACTATGGCAACGGTGGCGTCTCCTTTGTTAGAAGAGGAATATAATGAACCGTCTACTGTAAAAGTGGTATGCAATAAAAAGGGCGATGCTATGTATTTCTCACGGTCTTTATTGCCCTATCCACGACATGCTTTTGTAAATCCGCCGTTAAAGCATATTGGAATTTATGCTTATACGAGAGACTTTTTACTAAAGTATGCACAGATGGAGGCTACACCGGCTGAGGAAACAGAGTCACTAGAGCAGCTTAGGGCCTTAGAAAATGGATATAGTATTCGCGTTATTGTAACGGATAAGCGCTTTGTTGGGGTAGATACGCCGGAAGACTTAAAACGTGTGAATGAAATTTTTAATAAGCGCAAATAACTATAGTTCTTGTGAACTGTGTTTATATTTATTTTGCGAGCTGGGTACGGAAGCACCTGACGGTCTTCAAAAATTCCGTCCTTCGCTTCGCAAGTCGTTTTGAAGAGACGTCAGGCGCTTCGTGACATAGAGGCAGATAGGTTGTTAGATAGACCAATATATTGATATATTGATAGACTGATAGTTATAAGCAAGGCTCGTTAAGGGGCTATAGTTATTTTCTCAAATAAAAAGAGGGACGAAAAGTGGGGTGGTTACGGAAGTTTCTACTGGCTTTTGAAAGTTCCGCTCTTTGCATGTTGTTTTGAAAATAGGTTAGTTACTTTGTGATATAGTGATTAGTAAGTTGATACATTATAATATAGAGATGAATAGATAATATAAGAAGGTGTAACATGAAACAGATACAAATAGGGGATTTTACAGTTGGTAATGGTGAGTTGTTTTTGATGGCAGGTCCTTGCGTGATTGAAGATCCAGACCGTACTTTGGCCATTGGAAAACGGGCTAAAGAGATTTGTCAAAAGATAGGTATTCCTTATATTTTTAAGGCTTCTTTTGATAAGGCGAATCGATCCAGTATTTCTTCTTATCGGGGGCCAGGCTTAAAAGAAGGTCTTCGCATTTTAGCGGATATAAAGAAAGAGCTGCAGGTACCTGTCGTTAGCGATATTCATTCCATAGAACAGGTGGAACCAGCAGCAGAGGTACTAGATGTATTGCAGATTCCTGCCTTTTTATGCCGGCAGACAGATTTAGTTGTGGGGGCTGCTAAAACAGGTAAATGTATTAATATTAAAAAGGGGCAGTTCTTGGCACCAAAGGATATGGCTAATGTAGTAGGCAAGGTGGAAGAGGTAGGCAATCCCAATTTAATGCTTACGGAACGGGGAGCTAGCTTTGGCTATAATAACTTAGTCGTAGATATGCGGTCCTTTCCAATTATGCGTAGTTTTGGTTATCCTGTTGTATTTGATGCCACTCATAGTGTGCAGTTACCAGGTGGTGCTGGTACGACGTCTGGCGGACAGCGTGAGTTTGTGCCGTATTTGGCACGGGCAGCGGCGGCAGATGGCGTAGATGGCTTCTTTATGGAAGTCCATGACAATCCAGCGGAAGCCTTATCGGATGGGCCAAATATGGTGCGCTTAGATGAATTGGAAGCGCTTTTAAGAGACCTTGTCGCTATTAATAATTTAGTGAAGAAACATAAATAGTTTGGTAGGTATAAGGGAAGTGCCTGATTATCTTCAAAAGTTTCGTCCTTCGCACGTTGGACTTGAAAGTTGTTTTGAAGAAGCGTTAAGTACTTCGTAATATATAGGCAAGACCTATGTTTAGGTATATAAATAGAAGGGCAACAAGGGCACTTATATAGCGGGTAGTTATAAGGCAAGGAGTTGTATGATGAGCCACATATTGGAAGAGGCAGCCAAGGTGCTGCATGAGGAAGCAAAAGGAATTGAACAGTTGGTAGATACCTTGGATCAACGGTTTGTTGATGCGGTGAACATGATTTTGCAGTCTAAGGGTCGTGTCGTCTGCACAGGTATGGGCAAGTCGGGGCATATAGCCCGTAAGGTATCGGCTACTTTAGCTAGTACAGGAACGCCTTCCTTGTTTTTACATCCAGCGGAAGGTGTTCATGGTGACTTAGGTATGGTTACGGCTGATGATATTGTGCTTGCTTTTTCTAATAGTGGTGAAACAGGGGAAGTCATTAACTTATTGCCTTCTTTGCGCCGCATAGGGGCTCAGATTATTAGCGTTGTTGGCAAGCATGAATCAACCTTAGCTAAAAATTCTGATATTGTTTTGTTAGTGGAAGTTGAAAAGGAAGCTTGTCCTTTAGGATTGGCACCAACAACGAGTACAACCGTAGCTTTAGCCTTGGGTGATGCCTTAGCCGTTTGCTTATTAGAAGAACGCCATTTTACGCCGGAAAATTTTGCTATTTTCCATCCAGGTGGGTCTTTGGGGCGTAAGTTATTGCTTACTGTTGAAAATATCATGCATACGGGTCAAGATAATCCGGTTGTTTATAGTGGTTCAACGGTGCAAGATGCCTTATTTGTGATGACAGATAAGGGCTTAGGGGCTGCTAATGTAATTGATGAAGAGGGACAGTTATTAGGTCTTGTTACGGATGGAGATATTCGTCGAGGTTTAGACTCTGGTAGCGAATTTTTAGAATGGCCCGTAGAGGATATGATGACCAAATATCCACGAACCATTACTAAGGATAAACTAGCGGCAGAAGCACTTCATCTAATGGAAAAGAATCAGCCTCGACCAATTACGGTCTTACCAGTTGTGGATAAAAAGGGGAAGTGCTTAGGTATTGTTCATATTACAGATTTATTGCGGCGAGGCATTGTCTAATGAGTGAGTTAGTAAAGACATCGAATGGGCAAGAGGCTGTAGGCCTTAAGGGCGGTGATTTATTATCTATGGTCTTAGAGACGAAACCTTTGGCTTTGGCAGATAATGATGATCGCGTTAAGCCTATAAAATTACTCATTCTTGATGTGGATGGTGTTTTAACCGATGGTGGTATTACCTATACAAATACAGGTGATGAAAGTAAGACCTTCTCTGCTAAAGATGGACTAGGCATTGTAGCGGCTCAAAAGGCAGGGTTAACCGTGGCTGTGATTACTGGTCGTAAGTCGGATATTGTTAGGCGGCGTATGACAGAATTAGGTGTTAGTCACCTATATATGGGTGTCGGAGCTAAAGCCGAGGTGCTAAAGAAGCTTTTACAAAAATTAGGTTTACAATATAAAGAAATAGCTTATATTGGTGATGATTTAAATGACCTGGCTATTATGCAGGTAGTAGGTTTAGCTATGGCGCCAGCTGATGCGGTACTTGAAGTGCAGGAATGTGCCCATAAGATGTTAACGCATGCCGGTGGACATGGAGCTGTGCGAGAAGGAATTGAATATATCTTAAAAAAGCAGGGACGTTGGGCTCAGGTTTTGTTACAATATAAGAGAGAGAGACAGATAAAAGGACAATGAGGAGGTGTAGTGTATGAGTAATGAATGGCAATATAAGGCGTTACGTGGGTTAAGTAAGACTATCTGCCATTTACCATATTCAGCCGTGGTTAAATTAGGCGCCTCGTTGGGTCCTGTGTATGCAAAAGCGGCTAGCAAGCAAAAAATGCGAGCTATACAAAATATTAAAATAGGTATGAACATGAATGATCAAGAAGCTGAGGCTCTTGCAGATAAGCTGTTTCGCAATGTTGGCCGGTCAGCTCTTGAAATTTTATATATGCCTAAATTGACACCAGAATTTATACACAAGCACATCGAAGTGCGAGGAAAAGAATATATTGAAGCTGCCTTAGCTGAGCAGCATGGGGTTGTTATTTTAACGGCTCATGTAGGTAACTGGGAATGGATGGGTGCCACCTTGGCGGCCTTAGGGTATCCATCAACAACTTTGGTTAAGAAGCAGCCTAATGCCCAGTTTACGCGCCTTATGAATGAATACCGTGAACATGCAGGCTTAGAAGTTTTTGCTCGCGGTGGGAGTGAAATTCTTAGGGCTATGAAGGCGATGAAGCAGAAAAAATTATTAGGTTTTTTAGCTGACCAAGATGGCGGTTTTCACGGGTTGCCTGTAACTTTTTTAGGACAGGAATCATCAGCTGTATTGGGGCCAGCTACTTTTGCACAGAAGTTTAAGGCTCCAGTTGTTCCTGTTTTTGCGTCAAGAAAACCTAATGGGCATATTGTGCATATATTGCCACCGTTGTATTATAAAGATACAGGAAATGAAGAGGAAGATTTATATCGCTTAACGGAAGCTACGGTACGTATTACTGAGTCCTTTATCAGGGAACACCCTGATGAATGGTTATGGTTCCAACATCGGTGGAATACGCGCCTAGCTGAGATTATTGATATTGACCATAAATTGGCTGTAAGGGAGGCCGTTCATGCCGCAGATAATAAGAGATAGGCTTAAGCTCATTATAAGTGTTATTGTTGTTATTATTTTTTGCGGCTTAGGCTATTATTTTTATGAGTCATCTATTAATGCGTCAGATGACCCAACCAAGCCTCATGGTAATTTAGTTACCTTTGATGGGTCGACAATAAAAGAAGAAGAAAATGGCAAGCTTGTATGGGAACTGACGGCTAAGAAGATTGAATTAAATCCAAAGACGCGCGAAGTATACTTGACGGATTTAACGGGTAAATTCTTTAAAGATGGTGTGGTTACCACGGTAACAGCGCCACGTGGACATGTGTCTGGTGATAAGTCAACCATACAGATTTCTGGTGGGGTAAAGGCAGAGAATAATAAGGGCGCATCAGCCAGCACAAATGGTTTAGATTATAATGGCAAGATCAAACAGATTACATCTACGTCGCCATTTACTTATACAGATAATGGTACAACAATTAGTGGCGATAAATTAGAAGGGGATATGGCTTTACAGATTATAAAAGCGGTAGGCCATGCTAAGCTGAGTAAGAAATAGGAGCGAATGCAACAATGAAGATAAAAACAATGTTAGCTGTAGTGGGACTTATCTCAGCTATGGCTATTCCTGTATGGGCTGAACAGTCACCTAATTTAGCAATTACAGCCGATACTTTGTCCTATGATGGAACAACAGGCAAGGCGTCAGCTACTGGCAATATCGTTATTACTAAGGATGACAAGGTTATAACAGGGGCGACTGGCTGGTATAATACAAAGACAGAAGAAGCCTATTTAGGTGGTGGCGTTAGTATGATGGGGACGAATATGTCTTTGTCGGCTAGTACCTTGCACAGTTATAATAATAGTGAAATCGAAGCTGATGGGTCGGTTCATTTAACAAAAGACAATAAGCAAGTCTTTGGTAATAAGGTTACGTATAATACGAAGACAGAATATGCAACTGTCGTTGGTGATGCTAAGCTTGTTATGGATGACGATGTGTTAACGGCTAATGAAATTCAAGGGAATATAGGCGGCATTGATGTCACGGCTACAGGTAATGTCACGTTAAATAGTGCCAAACGTAATTTGTCAGCAACAGCAGATAGTGCCCAATATACACAGACGCCAGGACAGAATAATGGCGTTGCTTATTTACGTGGTAATGCGCATGCCGTGCAGAATGGTAATGTATTAAATGCACCAGAGTTACGTATTAATTTAGCAGATAATTCGGCACAGACCGAAGGCGGACGAAGTACGTTGATTATTACGCCTCAACAGTAATGAAGAAAGGCATATATGTATATAGAAGCAGTCAATTTAGTAAAAACATTTAAAAAACGTAACGTAGTTGACGGCGTCTCTATCCGAGTGGATGAAGGTGAAGTCGTTGGTTTATTAGGTCCTAATGGGGCCGGTAAAACCACTACATTCTATATGATTGTGGGAATTGAACAGCCAAATGCTGGCAATATTTTTGTTGGTGGCAAGGAAATTACACATATGCCTATGTACAAACGGGCGTCGCAGGGGATTGGTTATCTACCACAGGAAGCGTCTATTTTTCGGTCTTTAACCGTGAGGGAAAATCTTATGGCTATGTTGGAGACAACAGAGCTTAGTAAGTCGGATAGGCAGGCTAAGGTGGAATCCTTATTGGATGAATTCCATATTCGCCATGTGGCTGATCGAGAAGGGCAGCAGTTATCTGGCGGGGAACGACGCCGGGTGGAAATTGCTCGTTGTATTTGTATGGAACCGCAGTTTATTTTGTTAGATGAACCCTTTGCTGGGGTTGACCCGATTGCGGTAGCCGATATTCAGTCTATTATTCGTCATTTAAAAGAACGAGGTATAGGGGTCTTGATTACAGACCATAATGTACGTGAAACCTTAGGCATTGTTGATAAGGCTTATATTTTAAATGATGGTAAAATTTTACTCGAAGGTTCGTCAGAAGAAATTGCCAATAGTCCAGTAGCACGTGAGTTCTACTTGGGACAAGATTTTAGAATGTAAAGGGAGACAAACGGATGCGCATATTAGATCGATATATATTGAAAGCCTTTGTCGGCCCTTTCTTATTTGGTATTTTTGCTTTTACGAGTATTTTTATAGGTACAGGTACCCTTTTTAAAATTGCCCAGTATATAACCCAGTATGGAGCCTCTATATGGGCGGTTACGAGAGCCTTTTTCTTGGCTATGCCGAGTATTGTTGTCTTAACTTTCCCTATGGCCGTTTTATTAGCCTCTTTGATGGCCTTTAGTAAGTTAAGTGCTACTAGTGAAATTACAGTTATGAGGGCTGGTGGGCAAAGTTTCTTGCGGTTGGCTACGCCTGTATATGTATTGGCTTTGGTTATTTCCTTGTGTACCGTAGCTTTTAATGAATATGTAGTGCCAGCAACAAATCATGCTTACCAGTCTATTATTCGTAATGAAATTATGAAGGAAGCCACTCCGCGGACCCAGAATCATATTGTCTTAAAGACGATGGATGGGGATAACATTAGTACCCTTATGTATGCGCGGGAATACAATGCGGATACTAAGCAGCTAAAAGGGATTACGGTACAGCAATTCTCTAATGGCAATGTATCCCAAATGGAAAACGCTCAGACCGCTAAGTGGACGGGCCAGTACTGGATTATGTATAATGGGACTATTTATGACTTATCAACTAAAGGAGCTGGTATTGAACGAACCATGACCTTTACGGAACAGGTTTTGCCAATTAAACGAAATCCAGACCAGTTGTCTCGTGACCAAATGAAACCAGAAGAAATGACTATTAAACAGTTGCGGGAACAGATTAAGGCGTATAAGTCTAGTTATGTGGATACGTCAGAACTAGAAATGGAATTGTATCAACGCTTTTCTATTCCATTGGCCAGTTTTGTCTTTGCCTTAATTGGGGCACCATTAGGTTTACAGAAGACGCGGTCGAGTTCATCATCAGTTGGTTTTGGTGTGAGTGTTCTGATTATCTTCATTTACTATGGGGTTATGACCTTTACGGCGGCTCTTGGTAAAGGGGATGTATTACCGCCAGTGGTGGCCGCCTTTATTCCTGATGGAATTGGGGTCTTAGCAGGGCTCTTCTTGAATTGGAGGGCGTCTAAGTAAGGCGCAAACACTTATGCCCCTCGCGAGCTTATATGTATTTTGTTGCCGGAGAACGGAAGCACCTGACGGTCTTCAAAAGTTCCGTCCTCCGCTACGCTCCGCAAGTCGTTTTGAAGAGACGTCAGGCGCTTCGTGACATAGAGGTGTAGAGGTAGTTTAATACATTTGATTTTGGAAAGGAGAGGTACGATGTTAGCCGGTTTAGGTATTATAGTTATTATGGCTATTGTTGGCGGTATTGTGGCTTATATTGGCGATAAGTTAGGTACTAAGGTTGGCAAGCGTCGTATGTCTTTGTTTGGGTTGCGTCCTAAGTATACGTCGATTATTGTAACGATTATTACAGGGGTGTGTATTTCGGGAATTACTATGGGTGTATTAGCTTTAGCTTCTAAAAATGTACGGACAGCTTTATTTGGTATGGATCAATTGCGGGCACAGATGAGTGAATTAAATTCGCAGATTGTGGATAAGAATAAGCTTTTACTTCAAGGTAAAAGTAATTTGGATGCGAAGGTAAAAGAGTTAAATACCGTATCTAATGAAGTTAAGGCTACTAAGGCTGAGTTAGAGGAAGCCCGCGAAGCTCGTAATAAGATGGCTGGTCAGTTGGTGTCCGTACAGCAGGCTTTTAATGAAGCTAATGAAAAGTTAGCGGCTTCTGATGCAAAGTTAGCTAAATCTGATGCAGAGATTCAGACCTTAGAAGCAACGAAGGAAAAGATGACCGCTCATATTCAAGATTTGCAAATGACAACCAAGCAGCTAGAGGAAGGGGTTACTTATCTTAGAGAAGGTACGGTTGTTTTTCGCGTAGGAGAAACCTTATCGGCGGCTACAATTAAGCCAGGTTTAACAGAAAATGAAGCAGAAGTGGCTATTACGAATATATTGAACGATACCAATGGCATGATTCTTCGTCGTTTTAAGATGCAGAAGGCAGAAACGGTTGTCTATGTGAGCCGGTCCAATTTAGAGGAAGCAGCTCAGAAAATTAGTGCGTCTTCGACGCCTATGATGCTTCGCATTGTAGCTGCAGGAAATATTATTTCTGGGGAGCCAGCTATGGCAGAAATTCAAGTGTATCCGTATACTAAGATTTATTCCAAAGGTGATGTGGTAGCCTCTACAACGGTAACTGGTGGCCAAGAGGCACAAGAAGAGATTATGAGTTTCTTAAAGCAGGTAAATACGCAGGCTACGGCACAAGGGGTTATTTCAGATTCTTTATCTGGGGATATAGGAACTATATCTGGGAATGATTTGTTTGCCGTTATTCGTCAGTTACAAGGTATGTCTGGTAAGGTACAGGTTGTAGCGATTGCTAAAGAGGATACCTATACGAGTGGGCCGTTGCCTATTGAATTGGTATTGAGGGCGCTTTAACAGCTGGTTAGTGCGTTTAGCCTTACTATAAAGTTAGGATTAGTAATCAGGGTACGGAAGCATCAATGTATTCTTTTAGCTCAGTCCTAGCGGAAGGTCGCCTGCAATAATAGTTGATGCTTCGTGACATGGAGCTAATGGGTCATGATGATTAATAAACCAGAGCATGGAAGCACCTTGTACTTCTCTAGGCTCCTGACTAGGGTAGTCGCCAGCGAGAAACATAAGGTACTTTGTGATATATAGCTAATGGATAATAAAATAGAGATGTAAAGCACATGTGTTTTTAGGGCTAATCTTATTAGGTGGCTTTTGGAGAAGGCGTGTGCTTTTTTATGTGATATAATGAATGCTAATGATATATAGCTTGGTGGTTAGATTTGTATCGTGCTTGGGAGAGATTTAATAGGAGTTTCATACATGGAATGTATTATAGGGGTTGATCCTGGTCGGGAGAAGACGGGCTTGGCTCTTTTACAGGTAGATGATGTGCTCGTGCGTAAGCAAATTGTGCCTACAGAGCAAGTGGGTATGACGGTTAAGCAATTGATAGAGGAAGCACAAGTTAAGGGGTTAGTTATTCGCTGCCTTGTTTGCGGTGATGGAACGAATCATAAGCGAGTAGGAAAGGTACTGGAGCAAATTGGACGAGACGTTGCGAGGAGTAGTAAAAAAGAAATAGATGATACATCTCAAGTATCAGAAATTTCATTAGCACAAGAAAAAAATATGTCGAAAGATATTATTTATATAGATAAGGATAAGGCTGAAGGTAAAGATAGGGCTATAAATAATGACGTAGCTAAAGATATAGGACGTAGAGTCATTCCAATCCCTGTTACCTATATAAATGAGTCTTATACGACGGAAGAGGCACGGAAACGGTATTGGAAGTATACGAAACGGTCCGGCTGGCGGCGTTTTGTGCCAACGGGGATGCAGTTTCCTCCGGAACCTATTGATGATTTTACGGCTTGGGTGATAGGAGAACGCTATTTGCATAGTATGTTAGAAGGGAATAGATAGATGTCAAAATATAAGAAAAAGAGTAACAAGGTAACAGCCAAAGATATTGTTTGGCGCTACATTATGATTGTTATTGGGGCTTTGATTTATACATTTGGGCTGGAAGTCTTTTTGGTGCCTAATAGTTTAATTGATGGTGGTGTTACAGGGATATCTCTGATGACAGCGTCCTTGACAGGCTATTCATTTAGTATTTTTATTGTCTTGATTAACTTTCCCTTTTTATATCTAGGCTATAAAAAGATTGGTAAACGCTTTGCTATAGCTACGATTTTTGGGATTCTTTGTATTTCCCTTTTTGCTCTCTTTATGAAAGAGATTATGCCTATTACTATTGATCCGTTATTGGCTGCTGTCTTTGGTGGTATTATTATCGGCCTTGGTGTAGGTTTAATCATTCGTAATGGTGGCTCTTTAGATGGAACGGAAATGGTAGCGGTTATTTTAGATAAGCGCAGTAGTTTTTCTGTTGGCGAAATCGTTATGATTTTTAACCTCTTTATTTTGGGCGTAGCGGGCTTTGTGTATGATTGGAACAGTGCCTTGTATTCTTTGATTACTTACTTTGTTGCTTATAAGATGATGGATATAACCATTACAGGCTTAGATGAATCTAAGGGGGTTATGATTATTACAGATAAACCGGATGCTATTTCTGATGCGGTTATGAATCAATTAGGTCGTGGTGTGACGGTTTTGTATGGTGAAGGTGGGTATTTGAAACAACCTAAAAAAGTGATATACTCAGTAGTGACGCGTCTAGAAATTACGAAGTTACGTGATTTAGTCTATGACTGTGATGAAGATGCTTTTATAACCATTACTGATGTGCACGATGTGTTCGGTGGACAGTTTGGTAAAGGGACGCATTAGGCGCAGAATATATTACTGTTATAAATAGAGAGGAGCAGCTGCTTAGCGGCAATATCTCATGGATAAGAAAATAAAAAAAAGTCAGCAGAGTAAAACAAGTCAAGTTGTTCATGAAATTTTAGAGTGGATTTACGCCATTATTATTGCACTTATTATTGCTACGTTTGTGCATGTCTTTGTAGGACAGATTACGCGCGTATCTGGGCAGTCTATGGATCCGACTTTGCATAATGGAGAATATTTGTTAGTATCTCGGTGGATTCATTTAAGTGGTGAAATGCCTCAATATGGCAATATTGTTATTATTGATAGCCGTGTAGAACGACCGCATACTTGGACAGATGATGTAACGGATGTAGCGGATACGTATTTGTCCTTATTTAGTTCTAAATTTGATAATAAGACGGCTTGGGTAAAACGTGTTATTGGTTTGCCAGGGGATACTTTGCAGTTTAAGGATGGTCATGTATGGCGTAATGGTAAGGAATTGCAGGAACCATATATTAATAATGGAGTTATGCATTACCAGCGGCAAGGCGTTATTAAGATTCCAGCAGGTTATATTTATGTTATGGGTGATAACCGAGACCATTCTACAGATAGCCGCTTTATTGGGCCAGTACCAATGAAGAATATTTTAGGTAAGGTTGTATACGAATTCTAATTTCATATTAATATGCATAATAATTACGAGTATGCCTATCTTTAGGAGTTAAGTTAGTAGCTTTTCTTAGGGATAGGATACTCGTTTTTTTTTTAGTTTAGAAACTTTGTAAGCTGTTTTGTTAGGACCTAGTTATCTTATTGATCATTCGTGCTGTTGGGAAGAGGGTAGAATTTATAGAGATGAGGTACTTAAGCTCGATTGCTTAGGTCAAATGGTGTAATTGGCAGGTATATGTAGTTTTAAGTGAGTAAGATTATATAATATATTGTATACATAATATTGTTGAAACATATACATTGTAATACAATGTATATAAGAGGTGATACTATGGCACAAATAAATGTACGTGTAGATGATGGCTTGAAAAGAGATGCAGAACTTATCTGTAAGGGCTTAGGCTTATCGCTTTCAGCAGCCGTTAATATATATTTAACTAAGCTGGTAAGAGAAAAAGGGATTCCTTTTGATATGCAGTTGGACCCTTTTTATTCGTCAGAAAATGAAGAGGTGTTAGATCGGCGTATTGCTGATATGCGAGAAGGTAAGAACATGTCTGAACATGATCTTATTGAGGTGTGAGTATGCGTAAGGTATGGCATGATGAGGCATGGGATGACTATTTAGCGTGGCAAGTAAAAGATAAGAAGGTCTTAAAGAAAATTAATACCTTGCTTAAGGATATTACTCGTTTTGAAGTGGCGCAGATGACAGCAAAAGCTATGGCGTATTAAGGCAAAATCAATGCAGAACAGCAGGCCCTGATTAATCGCTTGGCTAATGAATATTCTAGTGAATTAAATAACCTAGGTGTTCGTGTATCTAACTTGGAAGACCGTGTTGGTAATGTAAAAGTAACAGGTGACGTACGTATGCGTTATCAAGGCTATTCTAAGAAAGGTAATTTAGCAGGTGCTCGTAATGATGATGCAGCAGCTATTGGCAATAAACGCTCCTTATTTGACTTCCGTGGTCGTATTCAGTTTAATGCTAATGTAAACAAGAATACACAGGCTGTTGTTCGTTTGTCTTCTGGCAACCAAGAGTTTGGTAATACAACAAGCCAAGAAGGAACGAGTAAGAATGCTTACATCGATCAAGTATACTTGGCGCATGAATTTGGTTCCCATGTAACAGGCTTGGTTGGTCGCTTTTCTACAAATGTAGGTGCAGGTCTTGTTCATAGTGGTAATGTTGATGGCGTAGCTGCTGTTATTGGTAATGACCATGTGGCTTTGAAAACAGCTTATGGGTATTTGACAAGTGGCACTATTACTAATGGTAGAGGTACTGGTGTTGATTTAGCAAATGTAAAGCAGTCGATTAATCCGTCTTTGACTTTATTACAGTTGGATACGAATCTATTGAATAAAAAATTGCAATTGGGCAGTTTCTATGCACATATTAATAAGGGCAAAGAAACATTAACAAAATTCTATAATGTATCCTTGTTAGATGGTGAAGAAGATATTCATTGTGGATTAAAAGCTGGCGATAAATTTAAAGCTATCTACGGCTATAATGCTAAAGTTAACCTAAATCGTTGGACCTTGTCTGGTGAATTTACGCGTAATAACTTATCCAATTCGAATGCTTGGGTAGCCGGTGTTGGTTATGGTAACTATGATATTACAGAACCAGGCACTTATAACTTATTAATGCCGTACTTCAACGAAGATAAAAATGCTTTCGTAGCGGATACTTTATGGAACCAACCTTGGAACAGTAACTATAAGGGCTGGGAAGCCACTGTTGACTATGCCTTGATGAAGAACGTAGGCTTAACAGCTGCTTATGCTTTCAATAGTAAATACACAGATAAACAAGTAGCTGGTACAAATACGAATGACCGTGGCGATTATTTCTTAGCTAAGGTAAATGTATTGTTCTAGTTCTGCTTAGTTGTATCTTATCAGCCTGAGCTTTTGCAGTAGAGAGAATTAAATATATATAAAGAGCAGGTGGCTATTTCTTGACGTTAGTGCTTAGGCAAGACGTACGATGGAATAGGTACCTGTTTTTTATTAATTACAACTCTTTGCAATTGCAAGCATTTGCATGCAATACTATACTGATACTGAGGTGATACTTATGGCTAATACATCAGCTGTTTATGCGAGAATTGATAAAAATTTAAAAGAAAGTGCAGAGCTAGTTTTGCAACAATTGGGGATCACACCATCAAGTGCCATACAGATGCTTTATAGTCAAATTATACGGACAAAAAGTCTGCCCTTAGATTTACGGTTAACTTATAGAAAACCACTTGTTGTAGAAGAATTAAGTCCAGTGGACTTAGATAAAGAATTGCAACGAGGTTTTGATTCGGTAAGACAAAAGGCTTACTTTGCTGATGAAGTTGATGATATATTGAAAAAAGAGTTTAATATATGAATACAGTTTTTAAGATTAGGTATTCAGAAGAGGCATTAGACGATATAAGAGGGATTTATACTTATATTGCTTATACCTTACAGGTGGAGGAGATAGCACAGAAGCAAGTTAATCCTATCCGGAAAGCCATTCGAAAGCTTAGCCAGTTTCCGGAACGACACCCTGTTTTGGATAGAGAGCCTTGGAAAAATTTGTCTGTCAGGACTTTGTATGTAGATAATTATATTGTTTGCTATTCGGTGACTAGGGAGGATTCTTTGGTTACGATAGGGCGAATATTATATAAGCGTAAAGAGAAAATAGAATAGTAAGCTTTATAGTGAGACAGGTATCTATTTTTTATTAGGTATGCCTTGAAAGCATAGGCTGAGAAAGTTAGTTAAAATAGGGGTTGAGAGTCTATCTGAATTGTTAATTGTTTAATAATTATAAGTTTACAATATAAACTATAAAAGATAGTCATAGCTTTTTATTTATATAATATAGACACTCCTTGTATATATATGCTAAGCTACTAAAAATAGACAAAGTAGTATTTACAGGAGACGTAATTAGGTTGACTGAAAGTATACTAGCTAATAGGCTGGTAGCTTTATATTTTAGTTTTTTGCATGGATTGAGATATATTTTGTGAGAGTATGTAAAAATCTAAGATTTGTTAATTTGACTAGTGGAGATAAGAATACATTAGGTTTTATCTGTGAATAGTATTTTGCCGCTAAAGGATAGAGTTAATTTTTAGCGTGAGAAAGAGGTATTTTAATGAAGAAACAACTACTAACAACCTTAGCAGCAACAGCCGTATTAGGAGCTACAACAGTCTTTGCAGCCAATCCATTCTCCGATGTAACGCCTAATGATTGGGCCTATCAGGCAGTGGAACAACTAGCAGCTGACGGCATTATTAATGGGTACCCTAATGGCACCTTCCAGGGTCAAAAGGACATCACTCGTTTTGAAGTGGCTCAGATGACAGCAAAGGCTATGGCTTATCAGGGGAAAATTAATGCAGAGCAGCAGGCTTTGATTAATCGCTTGGCTAATGAGTATTCTAGTGAATTGAACAATTTAGGTGTACGTGTATCTAATTTGGAAGACCGCGTTGGTAATGTAAAAGTAACAGGCGATGCGCGGGTACGGTATCAGCAGTATAGTCGCGGGGGATATATAGATAATACGAATCCTGGTAAACGCTCTAAATTTGATTTTCGTGGACGGATTAAGTTTAATGCCAATGTGAATAAGAATACGAAAGCTGTTGTTGGCTTAACTTCTAATAATCAGGAATTTGGTAATACCACAGGAACGAATAATGCGAAGATTTATTTAGCTTATTTACAGCATCAGTTTGGTAAAAATGTAACAGGTATTGTTGGTCGTTATAGTCCAACAATTGGCGCTGGTTTAGTTGATGAAGGTTATTTTGATGGGGCTCAATTAGCTGTTGGCAATGATATAGTAAAGTTTACAACGGCTTATGGCTATTTTGTTAGTGCAGGCGTTTATAATGGAAATTGGAAAGCTAATACTAATAATAGTTTTTATTCTTTTGATAATCAGTCACAAGATAAAAATCCATCTTTTACATTATTGCAATTAGATACAAATTTGTTAAATAAGAAGCTACAATTAGGTGGTTTTTATTTACATGTGAATAAAGGCAAAAATGCATTAGGTAATTTCTACGCGTCAGCACCTAACAGTGGCTTAGATAAAAATGCACAATTAAAGGGTATTTATGGTTATAATGCAACAGTAAATCTAAATCGTTGGAGTTTATCCGGTGAGTTTACACGTAATAATCTAGCTAGTTCAAATGCATGGGTGGCTGGTCTTAGCTATGGTAATCTTGATGCACAAAAGTCGGGTACTTATAACATTTTGATGCAATACTTCTATGAAGGAAAGAATGCCTTTGTAGCAGATACGAATTGGAATCAGCCTTGGACAGCTAACTATAAAGGTTGGGAAGCAACGGTTGATTATACAGTTATGAAGAATATAAATTTAGAACTCTCTTATGCTTTCAATAATAAATATGTGGATAAAAAGGCAGCTGGTGTGTCCGGTGGTAAATTACCTAATTGGTTCTATTCTTCCTTAAGTTTTAAGTTCTAAGTGTGTATGAATAGGTTGTAGCTAGTGTAGAAATAAACCGATACTATGTTCTTATAATGTAGAGAGCATAATATCGGTTTGTTTTTACTTGCAACAGATTTTATATGGATAAAATGAAATAAAAAGCAGAAGGCTATAAATAAAACATTAGTGCTTTATTTATAGTCTTCTGCTTACATCCTTGATATAATACAGCTAGAGCCTAACGCCCTCACACGTTGTCTGGCTCTTTCTGTCTGTATTATAACATGTATGGTGAAATAAGCAAAGGAGAGATACTGGCTGGCACAAGCAACAATGATTAAATAGCATTTGTTATATAACCTAAACAGAATTATAATAAAAATATATTGTTATTATAATTTGTGTTTAGGGGTTGACGGTGATGAGTGATGTTGCACCTAAGATGGATCCTAATCGAGAATACAACGAAATTAATACATACGTTGTATCTTGGGGGCTATTGTTTGTTGTTGTATTTGCTTTAGCTATTGGCTTTTTGGCCTTGAAAATAGGGCAGACTATTGGAGCTGAAACGCCCGTATCAGTACTGGCTATGGGCATGGGTATGATGTTTAAGCGTAAGGATGCTTTTGCTGAAACAGTACAGATGCAGTCCATTAGTAGTGCTAGTACCAATATACTAGGGGCGGCTATTTTTATTTTGCCTGCTTTTTACATTTTAAATATGCAGGATATGGTATCCTGGTGTGAAATGATTATCCCTATGATTCTTGGCGGAGCTATGGCTGCAGTTACCGCTCCTCTTATGAATGGGGGAGGGGTGCCTTGGCCTTTGTATTTTGCTGGTGCCTTTATGGCCGTTATTATGTGGATGGTAAAAGTACCACCATTGGCTTTTGCCCTAGGCATATACTTGCCGATTGAAATCAATACGCTTATTTTAATTGGTGGTATTATTTCTTATTTAGTATCTCATAGTACCAAGAGTCCGCTTTTGTCTGAAATGCGAGTGAGCCGTGGTAATACGATTGCATCTGGTCTAGTCGCTGGTGGTGCTATTGGTAGTTTGATTAGTGCCATTTTGAAAATTGCTGGAGTGGATGTTTACCAATCTGCTTGGGCGAATTCGGCTGGCGGTACCTATGTAGGTGTGCTTATGTATGTGGCTTTATGTGTCTTCCTTGGCGGCTTTGCCTTAAAAGTAGTTAAATCGGATTACGATGAAGGTGAAATTGAAGAACATAGTCGGATTGAATAGGTAGATAGCGCTTGTGAACAGTATTCCATACATAGGGGATTATAGGTAGCAGAAGAAGCCGTAAGAAAATGAGGTGTAATGTCATTTTCTTGCGGCTTTTCTTATTTTTCTTATCAGTTATCAAATTATTCTCATAGCTAATTTGGGTTTGTATAAGATCATAGGCCGGTTTGTTCTGCTGTGAATTATGAATTAAACTAAAAAATTAAAATTTTTTATAGTAAACTATAAAAAGTTAATTTATAATATACGTATTAATAGTTTATTATGAAAGAGGCTAACCTATGAAACTGATAGCACGTCCGGAATATATGAAGTGGTTGGAAAATTTTAAAGATACACAGCTAATAAAGGTGATTACGGGTATTCGCCGATGTGGCAAGTCAACTGTGATGAAGCTTTTTCAAGATGAGTTGATTAGGTCGGGAGTAAAAGCAGAGCAGATAGTTACGGTTAATTTGGAAGATTTTGATTCGTATGATTTATGGGCACCTGAAAAGTTATATGCCTATATTAAGGAACGATTGCAGCTAGGACGGATGACATATATTTTTATTGATGAAATACAGCATTGTCAGGATTTTCCTAGGTTGATAGACAGTCTATATATTAAAGAAAATGTAGATTTGTATATTACAGGATCTAATGCTTATTTTTTATCATCAGAGATTGCGACGCTGTTAACAGGGCGTTATGTAGAAATTCGCATGTTGCCTCTGTCTTTTAAAGAATATGTAGAAGGATTAGGGTACAAACGGACAGAATATGCTAGTGCTTATCGACGGTATTTACAAGAAAGTTCTTTTCCCTATGCCTTAGCTTTGCGAGATAAACCACAAGCCTTAGATACGTATTTGGAAGGGCTTTTTAATACGATTATTGTAAAAGATATTTCACAGCGCTATAGCTTTCGTAATTTAATGATGTTAGAGAGCATTACAAGGTTTATTTTTTCAGCGATAGGCAATCCCTTATCAACTAAAAAAATTGCGGATACTATGGTATCTAATGGGCGAAAAATAGAGGTGCCTACGGTTGAACGCTATGTGAAAGCACTTATTGATAGTTTTATTATTTATCCAGTTCGGCGTTATGATTTGCAGGGAAAACAATATTTGCGGACTTTGGAAAAATACTATGTAGTGGATCCTGGGATGAGGTATTGGTTGTTGGGACGAGCGAGTCAAGATGTAGGACATGTATTAGAAAATGTTATTTATCTTGAATTAGTTCGTCGGGGCTATACGGTGTCTGTTGGTAAAATAGGTAATTTAGAGGTTGATTTTATAGCTCGTGATTCACGAGGACTTATTTATATACAGGTAGCGGCTACTGTGCGAGATGAGCATACCTTGCAAAGAGAGTTGCGTCCACTAGAACAGATTGATGATAATTATCCTAAGTTTATACTAACTTTAGATGAAGACCCGGAAGGGGATTATAAGGGGATTCGTCGGATTAATGCGTTAGATTGGTTAATGGGTGAGTCTGTATAAATGAGTGGAGGTTGATCGTCTTTAATTGCTAGCTTACATTATATAATTAATCATAGGGTCATGATAGGATGATATATTGCGATGTAATAGACGTGAAAATAATCGGTGAAAGTCGTATTTAGGGTAATGCCATGAGGAGTGTTTTTTTGCGTATGAAGATAAAAAGGGGTATTCGTTTAAGTGTCTTAAGTCTTGTATTAACAGCTGTCGTTGGTCTTGTTGGTGCTACATCTATTCCAGAGCCAATTAATACCTCCCAGTCTTTTTTATGGAAGTTATCTCACGCGCAAGGGATTGGAGCCGTTGAAGCGATAGAAGTATCTAAGGGAATCTCTGTATCGGTCAAGGCTTATCGTACAGAAGGGGCGGATAAGGCAGTTAATACTATCCGTGAACGGGCTTATCAGGAGATACCAGACAATTTAAAGGATAGCTTTGCCATTGCTAAGGAAGATGTTTTAGTGACCTTAAATGCGGATAAGACGGTTCAAGAGCAAGTGTTGCCAGATAATACCGCAAGAGATGCGGTTGTTCATCAGCTCTATTATTGGCTAACCCCACAGAATGGGAATTTATGGGATCCCTTTATTGATAAAAAAGTTACAGTCAAACCAGCTAAACTAGTTTTAAATCAAAAAATAGATGGCGTGCAGTACATAGCCGTTGAAGGCTATGGATATGTAGAAAGTGAAGCCTCTGTAGCCGATAAATCTAAGCAGGCCTTAGGACAGGCAGGACAAGCTGCTAAGGATAAGCTGCTGGCTGGTCTAGATAAATTCAAATTGTCGGAAACAGCTAAACAAGACGTGGCGACTTTACTTGATGGAGAAATAGCTAATGGCTATGGCCAAGTGCGGTCTGTTGGTTTTGGTGTTATTGGTGTTAGTGTACTTGGTATAGGCATTACTAAAGATAAGCAGATAGTGGTACCACAGACGATAAAGATTAAGAATAAGACCTATGCTTTCCCAGACGATTGGGTAAAGGCAGTTAACTATCCAAAGGCTGTTACCTATTCGGTAGTGTCCTATAATCAGAGTGGAGCCAGTGATCTAGAAAAGCCGGCTAATATGACGACTGGTCAAGTACTTATAGAAGGGTTAAGACGAGATAAGTAATATTTGGTTTGTAGGCTATAGGATTACTTGGTAGAGTCGTATAAAATCATTGCTAATAAAGACAGGTTTGTTCTGTGGGGAGATAGGTATGAATCGGAAAGTCAATCAAGTTGGATGGATAAAAAGAATTAGTGCTATGGTAGGTGTTAGTTTAGGCTTCGCCTTGTTGCCGGTAGTGGCTTTAAACAATACAGTGCAAGCAGCAAGTGGCATAATGGCTGATAGTATGTTGCAGACTAGTTCTGGTATGGTTGATCCTGAACAAGAATTAAATCAAGGTAGGCAAGATATGGTGACAAAAGATAAGGCTAAGGTAGCTATAGATAAGGCACATATTGTTCCGGCTAAAACAAAAGAGGGGAGCGGTACTATTACACTTCCCTTAACAGATAAGATGATTACCATGGTATCTAATGTTGTGTATGAACAGGTGCCTATGCGTGGTTATGAAAATGTAGCTATGAAGATGAACATCTTACGGCTTAAACAGGCAGAACCTATGCCCTGTGTTGTCTATGTAACGGGTGGTGGCTTTATTAATGCCAATAAAGATTCTTATACGGATTTACAAATGGATTTGGCTAAGGCTGGTTATGTTGTGGCTAGTATTGAATATCGGGTAGCGCCAACAGCCGTTTTTCCGCAGCCTTTGGAAGACGTTAAGGCGGCGGTACGCTTTTTAAGAGCCCATGCTAAGCAGTATAATATTAATCCTAATAAAATTGGCTTGTGGGGTGGTAGTGCTGGTGGTTATTTAGTTGCTATGGCTGGTGCGACTAATGGAGACAAACAGTTTGATGTAGGTGATTACTTAAATGAATCCAGTGATGTGCAGGCGGTTGTTGATTTTTATGGTCTATCTGACTTGACTAAAGTGGGGGCGGATTATTCGCCAGCTATACAAAAATTGCATCGTAGTGCAGGAGCGACTGAAGCTTTATGGGTTAATGGGTCGCCTGTATTTGGTGGTATTGATGGTGGTATTATGGCGAATCCCAAGGGAGCTAAAGCGGCTAATCCAATAACTTATATTTCTTCACAGACACCGCCGTTTTTACTTATGCATGGGGATAAGGATGTTATTGTATCGCTCAGTCAGACTGAACTGCTTCATAAGGCCTTAATTGCGCATGGCCTAGATTCGACGAGATATATAGTTAAAGGGGCTGGTCATGGTGGCGTGTATTGGGTGCAGCCAGATATTGTAAATTTAGTTATACAGTTCTTTAATCGAACATTAAAGGGGGAAAAGTAAGTCCTCGTGGTGATTGATTAAAGGAAAAAAAGCGTCTCTACTAAGGGGGGCTTAGTAGAGGCGCTTTTTGTGGTCGTGTGGGTAGAAGTTATTTCTTTAATGCTAAGCCATCATGGAAGGCTTTGCCAACAACAGGACCAACGACACGGTAGGATTTTGTGGCAATATCAAAGATAATCGGTTTTAACTTGTCATAGTCGATATGGCCATCAGTAATAACGCTGTCGTCAGCAATTTGGTTAACGATAGTTCCTGTCAGTATACCCGTTGCTTCATCGTAGTTTTTAACTTTGCATTCAAGGGTAACAGGATATTCTTCGATGATAGGGGCATTCACATGTTGACTCTTGTGTACGTGTACGCCGTTTTCGTCGTAAGTGCCGATAATAAAAACGCCTTCTGGTACGATAGCAGCCTGGTTGGGTGCAAAGTTAGTCATGGTAATCTCCTTTCAATGTGAGATGTGATTAATCGATGCGATGAAGGATATCGCTATAGGTTTATTATACACCTTGATAAAGTAGAAAATTTATTGACAACAGCAGTTAAAGTGTTAGAGCAAGTTTTAAATAAACAATTTGCATAGAACAACACAAATAAAGTATACACTATATACTTTACGAGGCATAACAGTGTATGCTATTCTAGGAAAGTAAAGATAAGTATACGAAATAGAGATAGTACTTATGGAAGCTCTTTTATGTCTGTACTTATCAGCAAGGTAAGATTGTTTGTGAAGGGAGTAAGACGTAGTTATGGATTTTTTGTGGAGAATTTTTAAGACAGGCCCTGATGCCCCACGGATTACCGATGAGACAGAGGTAAAACACAAGTTTAACTACATTCGTTGGCAGGTTTTTATATCGATTACGATTGGCTATGCTTTTTACTATATTATTCGGCAGAGTTATGCAGTTATTAAGAAACCGCTTTTGGCATCGGGGATTGTTGATCCTGTGCAGGTAGGGATTATTGGTTCGGTTTTCTTTATTACTTATGGGCTTGGGAAATTTGTTAATAGTTTCTTAGCTGACCGTATGAATAATAAGCGGTTCTTTACCTTTGGACTATTTATTTCCTCCGTAACTATGGCGGGTATGGGCTTAGTTAACTCCTTTGTTCCGCTAGCTGTTTTATGGGGGCTAAATGGTTGGTTCCAGTCCTTTGGGGCGGGGCCTTCCATTGTTGCCTTAAATCAGTGGTTTAGCAATAAGCAGCGGGGTACCTTATATGGTATTTGGTTTACCAGTCATAATTTAGGTTCTTCTTTTGCCTATTTTGCGATTGCAGCTATTGTAACGGCTTATAGCTGGCACATGGGCTTTATCGCAGCTGGTGTGATTAGTTTGTTAGGCTCACTTGTTTTGTATAATACGATGAGTGATCGTCCAGAAACACGAGGCTTGCCAAATGGCGCTGTCTATTATGGTGAAAAGACAGAAGAAGAAGTGGAAAATGAAAAGAAACAGACTGTAGGTGCCATGCAGTGGAATGCCGTTGTTAAAAATCCAGCCGTTTGGATTTTAGGTTTTTCATCTTTGTGTGTGTACATTGCTCGTTATGCCATTGAAAGCTGGGGCGTTGTGTATTTAACAAGTGAAAAGGGCTACGATATAATGGGTGCTGCTGGTGTTATGGCCTATGTGCAGGTAGCAGGTATCTTTGGAGCTTTTCTTTGTGGCTGGATTTCAGACCGCTTTTTCAATTCGAAACGTAATATGCCAGCTCTTATTTATGGTCTCTTATATACCGCATCAATTGCCGCTTTTGTATGGGCACCAGAATCTTTCTATACAGATCTTCTTAGTATGACAGTTTATGGTTTTACCATGGGCGCCTTGGTTTGCTACATGGGTGGCTTAATGGCTGTTGATATTGTGCCTAAACGGGTAACAGGAGCCGCCATGGGTATGATTGGTCTCTTGTCCTATGCAGGGGCAGCTATTCAGGAATTTGTAACCGGTAAATTAATGACCATTACAGTTGTTGGTGGGGTTAAAGTATATAATTTTGGCTATGCTACTGAATTCTGGGTTGGTGCGGCTTTTGTATCGACGCTCTTAGCGCTTCTTGTATGGAATGCGAAAGCACAGGATGAATAGATGGTAAGTGGAACACTGCATTTAGAAGTGGTGTTTAAGCAAAATTCAGTTTTTTAGTAGAGAGATATATCTAGGCAAGGGCTTACATATGTTACGCATAACATATATAAGCCCTTCTTTTCTTATTTATACTGAACATAAGTAAATGATAGATATATAAAGGGGATAGAATTTAGAGCTTATGAGAATAAGAAAGTGGGGAATGTAAGATGCCCAAAAAAGTATTATTAGCTATTGATTCCTTCAAGGGTAGTCTGTCTAGTCTTGAAGTGGAAACGATGGTCGAAAAAGGGATTCGTAAGACCTGTCCTGATGCTATGATTACGAAGATTCCCGTAGCTGATGGCGGGGAGGGAACGGTAGATGCTATTGTAGCAGGTTGTCAAGGTAGCTATGAGAAGGTACGTGTATTAGATCCGTTAGGTCGACCGATTGAGGCTAAGTATGGAATCATTCCAGGCAATATTGCCGTTATGGAAATGGCTATGGCGTCGGGTATTACCTTACTAGCATCAGATGAGTTAAATCCTATGTTAACCTCTACTTATGGAACGGGGCAGATGATAGCTGATGCCTTAGATCGAGGAGCAGATGAGATTTATATAGGTGTTGGTGGCAGCGCCACCAATGATGGCGGTGTGGGGATGGCGATGGCCTTAGGAGTGCGTTTTTTAGATAAAGAGGGACAAGAGCTGTTACCTAAGGCAGAGAGTCTAGCTAAGATAGAGACTATTGATATTTCTCATCTACATCCTAAATTGCAAGAAACAAGGATAAGAATTTTATCTGATGTTAAAAATCCTTTGTGCGGACCAGAAGGCGCTTCCTATATTTATGGTCGGCAAAAGGGAGCTGATGAGGCTATGATTGAAAAATTAGATCAAGCGTTGCGGCATTTTGCAGAATTAGTAAAAAAACAATTAGGTAAAGATTATATAGATACGCCAGGGGCTGGCGCAGCTGGTGGTCTTGGCTATGGGCTCTTAGTTTTTACTCAAGCGGAGATGAAGAGTGGTATTGATGTCGTGCTGGATCTCATTAAGCTAGATGACCATATAAAAGACCAAGACTTAATTGTTACAGGAGAGGGGCGTATGGATAATCAGACAGCTTTTGGTAAGACCCCAGTTGGGGTGTCTATGGCGGGTAAGCGACATGGGGTACCAACGGTAGCTGTTGTGGGCAGTATCGCTTTAGATACGGAAGCTGTTTATGATAAGGGCATATCCTTGGTATTGGATATTGTGCATCAACCGATGACTTTGGAGCAAGCGATTACAAATGCGAAACCGCTAGTAGAAAATGCGGGTAAGACTATAGGTCGTCTTTTGAGAGATTGGACCTATATACAATAAGAAAAATCCCTACTTATGTTGATTAACGTAAGTAGGGAGTTTTGTATATTGAAAATATATGCTTAGCGACCTAATTCTTTAGCAATGGTAAAAGCTAGGCGGAGTATCATAAAGTCATGATATTGGCGCATGTCATAGCCGGTAAGGCGTAGTAGTTTTTGAATTTTATACTGTAAGGTATTCTTATGAATAAAGAGTTTTTCTGATACATGAGCAATAGAGCCGTTGTATTTTTCGAATTGTAAAATGATAGTGTAGAATTCGTCTAGTTCTTTATCGGTTAGCTTGCCTAGTACTTTTTTACAAAGGGTTTCTTGGCGATGTTGGTTTTCTTTAGCTAGTAATAGCTCTATGGTTAGATTATCGTAATGGATGGTGGTATTACCTTTTGTATCCGTTGGCGAGAGGACTTGCTTTGAGGCGAATTTTAAGGCCAGTTGAGCATCCTTGTAGGAAAGGGTAAAATCGCGATGGACTTGGCTGCCATAGGCTATATATAGCTGATTATCTTGCTTTAAGGCTTGTTGCTTAATCAGGTCTAGGCAGTAGGCAAGGTTTTTGGCGATACTTTCTTTATAGAGAATAACTAGATTTTGTTCCCGCTCCATAAAGAGGAGCCTATTACGGAAAATACGAGGCTGTGCCAGCGTTTGTCTCGTTAGGGTTGAGCGGGCTTCTTGAAAGAAGTAATCTGTTGGTTGACTAAGCTTTATAATGATAATACGTTTGTAATCTTCATTAGAACGCCAGTTGCTTAGGGTAGCTTCATCCCAGCGGTCAGCGAAATCGTCTGGATGAAAGATGAGATCCTCTAAGAGCATACGATCTCGTTCCTGTTCGCGCTGGCACATGAATTGGAAATCTTCTTGTAAGATAAGGATTTCTGTCATTTTACGAATGATACTGCCGTAGGTTGTTACTTCTTGTGGCTTTCCCGTGATCCCAATAACGGCGACTACTTCATCGTTAATAGTGACGGGTTGGTTAATGCCAGGCCGTGAGCCTTGCCAATGGTCGTTGGCATCGATGATGATAGGCTGCTTGTTATCCGCCACATATTTGCCAGCCTCGTGAAAGGTGCCGATACGGCTTTTATCTGTGCTGGCAATGATGGTGCCGTTTGTATTGATGAAGTTAATATTTTGGTTAATGATTGATTTCATGCTTTCAACAATTTGTTGGGCAATAGATGGTGAAATATTCATAAATAGGCCTCATATACATTCCTTTGCTTAGTACGCATAACAATAAGAACTTACTTAGATAATAGCACAAGTAGGGAATGGAGGTAAGTTCTTCATAAGGCTGTTTTACGAATTGAAGTCAGTATACATAAAAAGAGATAAAGCGATTTGTGATAAAAAGCTTGTCGGGGCGAGCTTGAAAGTGTCAGTTGCTAAGCACAGATGTATTAGTTGTGTAGAGGTATCAACTTAAGGATTTAATAATTTTATAGAGTTCTTTTTTGGTATTGGTATGTTTAATAATGGGCCTATGCATTTAAATTCAAGATATGTATATCAACGTTTTACTGGTTTGTATGGGCGTTAAATGGCAGGGCGGAACTAAATGGTAGAACGGAATTATAGGTAGCAGGGCTTTGTAGTGTTAAGGAAGTGGCATCTAATCATGGTTGGACACCAGTACAAGTGTTATTAGCTTTTGTGCTGGCACAAAACAGATATGAGCTTGGGAGAAGTTAAGGTGAATGCTGGATAGATTATTTTCGTAGAAAAGTTACTTTAGGTAAAAATTGACGTACGAGTAATTAAAATATTGACAATATGTTTTATTCAACATATTATAAGGTTGGAGATAATAATTGTAGGGAGAGGATTATGAAGAAAAGCTTTCAGGTGGAATTTTGTAAAAAGGAAAATGGAGAGGTTCCTGTAAAAAGTTTTTTTGCTTTCTTTAAATAAGAAAATGTTGGCTAAAATTTTTAGAATCATAGATATTTTAGAGGATTATGGTCCTGAAGTTAGAATGCCACATTCAAAAGCGTTAGGTAATGGGTTGTTTGAAATTAGGGCCAAACAGGGATTCGACATTAGTCGAGTCCTTTATTTTTTCTATATTGGCCAAAAGATTATTTTAACTAATGGATTTGTGAAAAAGAACCAGAAAACACCGAAAGGTGAAATAAAATTGGCAAAGGACTTTCGGGATGATTATTTAAAGAGGTGTAAAAATGACTAATTATGAAGTTTTAAAAAAAGAAATGTTAAAGAAGCCTAGCATAAAAGCAGAATATGATGCTTTAGAACCTGAGTTTGACATTACTAGAAGTTTAATTGAGGCAAGAAAGTCATTAAAACTTACGCAAAAAGAGCTTTCAGATCGGACAGGAATTACTCAAGCCGATATTAGTCGTATTGAAAATGGAACAAGAAATCCAAGCTTAGCGATGTTAAAGCGTCTTGCTAAAGGTATGGGGATGAAACTTCGTTTAGAATTTGTCCCAGAGGGTAAATAGGTAAGAATAGTGAGTAATTGTTTGAATGGCTAGCTATTCAAACGTATCCAATAGGAAGGAGATTCTTTAGCTTGTTTTTAATAGCGTGAGTAGCGATTAGATTTAGTCTTGGTACTTTTGAATTGTTTCTTTTATGTATTTTTCTATTACATTAAAATCTAAATCTTCTATCTTCTGGTTTAGAACTATAAATCGTATTTTGCATATTTTCTAATATAGTTATATCCTTACTAGTACCCTTAGTATCAGCATATCCTAAGGCTTGAGCCACGCCTTCAAGCAGAGCATCTTTTTGCATTAATGTAGCCATAATAAGGCCTCCTATAAATTCTCTTTTATAGATTATCTGGTTGTGTCAAGAAGTTCAAAAGAGTTTATATAAACTTCTTGATATAACCGCTGGGATTAAGGAACTTGTAAATTAATATAAATCACCACATTTTCATTAAATAAGCGGTTTTTATAAAAATAAGCGACTTCTCATAAAAGAGAGGCCGCTTATTTATTATGGTGCGCCTAGCAGGATTCGAACCTGCGCACCCGGTTCCGGAGACCGGTGCTCTATCCCCTGAGCTATAGGCGCATGTATAACAAAATAATTATAGCAATGGAAGAAGTGCCTGTCAATGAGTAGATAGCTAGTAAAAGACGAAGGAATTATTTATAATTAGAGAGGATTATTACTAGGAACGGTTAGAGGAACTGAGGCGGGTGCTATGGCCTATATAGAGACAAAAGGGCTGGTGTTTGATAATAAAATACGCTATCCAGATATAGGGCTTAAACGTGGTGAAGTCACTTTTATAAGTGGTCCGAGTGGTTGTGGTAAAACGACCTTATTTCGTTTATTAAATGGTACAGCTAATGCATCAGCTGGTGATGTACTTGTAGAGGGAAGGTCTATTAGCCGGATAGAGCCGTTAGCCTTAAGGCGGCGGGTTCTTCTTGTTAATCAGCAAAGTTATTTGTTTATTGGAACGATAGCTGAGAATTTTGCGATTTATTATAGGTATCTAGAAGAGAATAGCCCTAAAGAGGAGGTTATGCAAGCCTGTTTGCAGTCTTGTGGGTTATCTATGCCATTAACAACACCGGTACAGCCCTTGTCAGGAGGGGAACAGCAACGGGTGTTTAATGCTATTTGTCTGTCTTTGAAAAGAGAGTGCTATTTATGGGATGAACCTACAGCGGCCTTAGATGAAGAGACAGCGCAGGCATTTGTTGCTGTTTTGGTAGAACAGGCGAAGAAAAATTATTTAGCTATGGCAGTGATTACGCATGATGATCATTTATTGAAAGAGTATAAAGAGCAGACGATAATCCTTCCAGCTATTAAGATTCTTTAGTTTAATGCTTTAGTAAGGGCTTGTGGTTAGTGATAAACCAGATATAGAAGTAGATAAAAAGCATTTTGATAAGAGCTTATTATAAATGGAGTGGTTATTTAAATTTGCTTATGGAATTTAGTTGAGATATCTTGAAAGATTTAGATAGACAGCTTACTTCCTTGTAGATATAAGAGAAGGCAAGAATATGGGTACAATTACAATGAGTTATACATCCTTTGTATGGGTGTATGTTTTATTATTAGCGGTATTGAGCGTATTTGCCTATTGTCATATACCAAAGAGCCTAGCGATTATTGTAGCGAGTCTTAGGATGACGGCTCAGTTGATTGTGGCTGGGTATGTGCTTTTATATGTTTTTCAATATCCTCATTGGTATTTTGATGTGCTTTATTTGTGCCTGATGGGCGGGTATTGTATTTATCGAGTTATTCATAAAAATCTATGGATGCCGCGAGTCCTTCGGTGGTTGACAGGATTGTCTATTTTAGGTTCTGTTGTATTGATTATTTTGTTTATGTTATATATTGTTATTGAAAAAAGTTTTTTAAATCCACAGTTCATGATACCGATTAGTGGTATGTTAGTGGGTAGTACGCTGACTGGGACTATGTTAGGTTTAAAAACATTTAGAGAGCAGACACAGGCAAGGCGGGCGCAGATTCTTGTGCTTATGAATATGGGAGCCCGTCCAAGAAAAATTATGGCGCCTTTTGTTAGTACAGCTATTGAGTCGGCTTTGCTGCCTATTATTAATAATATGGTTAGTATGGGCATTATTTCAATGCCGGGTATGATGACGGGGCAAATTTTAGCTGGTGCTATGCCAAACGAGGCTGTACTGTATCAGATTAGTATTATTATTGCCCAGTGTACAGCTGTTGCTTTGTCGACTTTCTTGCTATTACATATAGGCAGCCAGCTCTTATGGAATAGGCAGTTACAATGGACCTTGGATTAGTAAGTTAATCCTGGTTAAGTGTAGTTAGTAGTGAGTATAAAAGGATATATCATGAATAATAAAGATAAAAAAGCGATGCGTTTGGAAGAAATTAAACGAAACCCTTATACAATTCAACATATAGATAGGCCGAGTGAAGAGGAACAAAAAGCAGCTGTTGAAGCTAATGGTATGCTTTTACAATATATAAAAGAGCCGAGTGAAGAGGTAAAGCAGTTGGCGGTAGCCAATGCGCCTAGGGCGGTGCAGTATTGTAGGGAGCCATCACGAACGGTGCAGGAGTTAGCTATTGATGGGGGCTGGAATATGTTGGCCTATATAGAGAACCCCGCATCAGATGTAGTGTCTAAGGCTTTACGGCAGTCTGGCTGGGCGATTCAATATGTGAAAGAGCCGACAGAGGCTATGCAGATAGAAGCTGTAGAACAGGCCTATGATGCTATAAAATATATAAGTGCCCCTTCGGAGAAGGTGCAGCTAGCAGCGGTAAAGACAAACTATCAGGCCTTGCGTTATATGAGCCATCCAAGTAAGAAGGCAATACAAATGGCTATTAAAGGAGCTCCGCAGGCGCTTACATTACTAGGCGATTATACGGCGGCGGATGTACTTAAATGGATACAAATTAATACGTTAGTAGCTTCGTATGTACCACAATCTATTGGTATAGATGGACAGGCCATGAAACAAGCCGTTGAACAAGCAGTTAGCTCTGAAGATGTATCGGAAGCCTATATACGAAATTTGCTTACAAATCCAGCTTTATCCTTGCAATCAGAGCGCTGGCCTATGGATCCGCTGTTATTGATTGATGCGGTTGGTAGTTTTAAGGCCAAGCAAATTGCTATGGATGAGAAGTTAAAGTATTGATTGCTGACCTTATTTGTATGTGGATTTATGGTCGATGTGGACTTAGAAAACGGATAGTTTTGATTACTTATTAGGAACTAGGATAGACATAGAATGAATTTTATAGATACGATAAATAGTGTAGAGTTAGTGCTAGCAGCTAAGCAGGTGCCAGTAGTCGTTGGTGAAAGTGGAATTGGCAAGACGTCTCTTGTGCATGAACTGGCGAAAAAACACGCTTGGCAGGTAGTGACTATTGATGGTAATTTGCTAAAAGAAGGGGAAATTGGCGGGCTGCCAACAGTTCTTACTAAGGGGCAGGATAGGCCGCTTACAGTATATGCCTTGCATAGCAGTTTGCAGCGAGTAGCGGATATAGCTGATAAGGGGCAGACCGTTTTACTTTTTATTGATGAAATTAATCGTTGTGACCACGCTGTGCAACAAGAGTTAATGAATATTATATTGAATCGGGAGATTAATGGATTTGTTTTGCCGGAGGCTGTACATATTATCGCCGCTATGAATCCACCAGATTCAGAGGATTATCGGACGGTAGATATGGATGTTGCTCAGCAAAATCGTTTTGTTTGGCTTTATATGGAAACGGATTATTTGCAGTGGTTGGATTGGGCGCAGAGAGTTTCTATCGATAAGGATATTATGACTTTTATTGCAACTTATCCGGAGTATTTATTACACCATAATGAAGAAGATTTGACGGCAACACCACGCAGTTATGAACGAGTATCTCAGGTGTGGTCGCTGTATAAGGCACAGCCGAATGTGTGGAGTCAGGCGGTATTACAAAATGTATTTCGTGGCAATATTGGTAAAAGTTTAGCTGGCGAGCTTATGGCTTTTTTACAGTCAGACAGAAAGCCTTTACTTACTTATGAAGATATCTTTGAAAAACCAGCTCGTCAGGATTGGCAGGAGGTCTTGTTTAGTGAAAGTCAACCTCGTTTATATTTGACGGCTAAGCATGTTTGCCGTCGGTTGGAACTGATTATGGGTCAAGCTTTGGATGAAAATAAACGTCAGACTTTAGTTGAGCGGTTATTAATGTTTTTGAAGGTCTATCCAAAGGATATGCGGCTAGGGATTATGAAGGATATTCGCAATCGACTGCCTTCTTTGTATAAGGTGCTGTGGCAGGAAAAAGATTTTGTGGATTTGTATTTTGCTATGTATCGGGAGAGCCGATAGAGCTTTAAGTTATATACTTGTGATGCATGTGTGCAGAGTAAGGAAGCACCTAATGGTCTTACGAGGCCCCATTCTTCGTTCCGCTGCACAAGTCGATTGTAAGAGACATTAGGCGCTTCGTGACATAGAGCAAGGTATGAACAGAGAGTGAAAGTATTTTGCACGCCTTACGGTTTTATGCCTGCGTCAATTCGGCTAGGAGAAGGGCGAGGCGCTTCGTGACATGGAGCCAAGTATGGTAGGTGCAGAGAACGGAAGCACCTTGTACTTCTCTTGGTTTCATATCTGCGCTGATTTGACTATGAGAAGGCAAAATATATTGTGATTCAGAGCAAAATAAAAAAATATAATGGAAAGGAGGTTTAGATTAATTATGGGTGACCAAAAGAGGTCTTTACAAGGACGGATATTAGATTTACAAAATCGAATCGAATGTTGGTTACAGGATAAAGGATTAACTCTTGATACAGTTGATGAGTCTTGTTTTGCTAAGCAGGTTAGTTTAATAGTACCCTTAGAACAGGAATTAACAGCGACGTTTGGTAGGGCTGTTAATGAAATTTTTCATACGATAAAGATGCGGTTGGTAGAGTCGGAGTTCTTTTATGGCTATTTTTTATTACAAATGCATGTTGTATGGAAATGGGATTTGCTGACTATAGTAGATATGGCTTTGAAACAGCGTAAGTTTGTTTTGTATGTCAATCCTCTGTTGTTCTTGACACAGACGCCAGAGCAGATGGAGACAGTATTAGCGCAGCAGGTTTTTCATTGTATAGCGCAGCATCCTTGGCGATCTAAGTCTCTTTATAAGAAGTATGGCTTAGTCATTACGAATATGGCCTTAGATATGGTAGTGAATGCTCATTTTACCTATTTGCCAACGAATGCGATTACGGTAGCTCAAGTGAATGAGGTCTATGATTTGGCTTTGCCTATGTTTGAGACGCTAGAATATTATGCGGAACGGTTACACATAGCTTTTAGAAAAGAGGCGCAAAAGGCTAAGCGTATAAGAAAGGATAAAGAGGTTGTAGTTAGTCAACAGGCTAGTCAACGACGAATAGAAGCAGATGAGCAGCAGGTGCACGTAGAAGAAGGTTCTACAGGTAAAAAGCATATGGGGAAGTCTAAAGAGCCAAGTGCTAGCAGTAGTGAGATTAATGAAGAATGTTTAGCTAATCAGCAGATAGGGTTAAAAGATAAGATGGTTAATCTGGATGATTATTTGTCAGAAAAAAGGGCAGATGTGCTAGATCAGCGACATGCTATGTGGTTTACATCCGATTCCTTAGAGGAAGAAGAGGTAAGGGCGATTACAGAAGTGTATGCGAAAAATGCAGAAAGAGGCCAATTAACAGGTGAATTAGCAGACCTAGTTGCTAAGTTACATAAGAAAAAGGCTGCTTGGTCTTGGCAGTCGTATTTAAAGCAGTTTATGGGGCGTTTGCAGGCTGAGTACAGGAAAACACCGGTACGGCGTGATCGCCGACAACCACATCGCCTAGATATTCCAGGTCGATTAAGAAGTCATAAGGCACGGGTTATGGTAGCTTTGGATAGTAGTGGCAGTATGACGGATGCCTTGTATCATCAGGTCTTAAGTGAGCTGTTTCATATTGTAGAAAGTTATGGTTACGAGCTAACTGTTATTGAGTGTGATAGTCAAGTGCGCCGCTTTTATACGGTTAGTCATGTCAGTCAGATACGAGATAGATTGCCTTTACATGGGGGAACGGCTTATACGCCCGTAGTTAGCTTAGCCAATCACCAAGGCGTGGATGTACTTATTTATTTTACGGATGGAAAAGGAGAAGAACGGCTAGCTGTGAAACCACGGTCTTATCCTATTGTATGGATGCTAGTTGGCCAGCAGCCGACTTTGTCT